>NODE-4-length-94480-cov-8.14157_pt1 | contig 94480 bp, 66 predicted proteins | sample MGYA00139097_ERZ477577 | MGnify/ENA metagenome assembly ERZ477577
GATGAAAGAGTAGTGAAAACTGGACATGTTAACGTCTTGAGATAGATGAAATTGACTCTATATAGCCTACGGGTAAAACAAAATTTAGATCCTGAGCTTTCAATGCATCTTTCAAAGCGTCTGTTTCTTGACCTATACTCAGAAAACAAACAGATCTCCAGTAAAAAGCTGGTCCGTAATCTGGAATTCGGGTAATACATGCTGAAAAATCAGAAATAGCTTTTGTTTGATTGTTGGTAAAATGATAAACTAAACCTCGGTTAAAATAACCCATCGGCTCATCGGAGTCCAGCACAATTCCCTTATTTAGTTCTTCAAGAGCAATAGCGTATTCTTTTTGGTTCAAATAAATCAAGCCCAAATTAACGTATGCCGGAGCAAAGTTACTATCTAATGTCTTAACGCGGACAAATTGAGGTAGCGCCATATCTAAATTTTGCTCACTTAAATAAATACGACCTAGTTCGAAGTATGCAAACATAAAATCACGATCAATTTCTATACATCGTTCATAATCTTTTTTTGCTAGTTCGGTCATACCCATAACTAAATATAAATCAGCCCTGTCAGCCAATAACATTGTGTTCTCTTCATCTAAACTTAAAGCTTTGGAATAATCCTTAATAGCATCTTCAAAGCGGCGCACTTTTTCGTTCAATTGTCCCCGATTATAGTAAGATAAAAAGCTGGCGGAATCAAGTTCGATACTATAATCAAAATCATTTTGTGCTTTCGCATACATACCATTTTGCATAAAAAGAATTCCTCTATTAATGTATGCATCAATAAACTTAGGATTGATCGAAATAGATTTTTGAAAATCCTCCAGTGCTTTTTCTCTTTCCCCCAATTGCAAAAGTAATAATCCTCGGTTACTAAATAACTTAAAAGAATTCGGATCGCGGATGATAGCCGAGTCGAAATCATTCAAGGCCATTTCAAGTTCCCCTATTGATAAATAGTACGCGGCTCTATTCGCATAGGCACGAAAATCATCTGGATATTTATCAATAACATCGCTCCAAAGTGACTCGGAATTTTCCCAGATATCACTTCGTTCATATGTAACCATTCCCAATAAAATCAAATACCCAGCAAAACCAAAATAAACTGACTGACGTCTTAGTCCGTATCTATCAGAGAGAAATAATACCGAGTAAGCCAACAAAAAAAACAAGCCAATGTATGCGATATAAGAAAACCGCTCAGATATAATAGCCAAGCCTACAGGGAAAAACTGTAGTATCAATAATAATGATGCTAGAAAAAAGAAAGCCCCAAATGCTAAGAAACGATTTTTTTTCCATGCTAAATATGTAGCAATCACGACCATTATTGCAGGAATCAAAGCTCCGTAAAAATAAAAAGGAAGACTTTCTCCTAAGGCATAGGGATACGGATGATAAGAAGATAAGTTCATCGGTATAATCGCCTTGAAGACATATACCACTAGACCGTAACAAGCAACGAAAAATGAATCAACAAATGAAATGTTCTCCATTTCACCTATAGCGCCTCCTTGTTGCTGAGCCGAAACAGCTATCAACCCTACAATAATACTCAATACGAGAAACGGTATTTTTTCAATAATTAGTAATCGTAGATTCTTACGTTTCATGAATTGGTCGATGATTAACAAGGTTACCGGAAAAGTAACCGCCATTCCTTTTGACAGTAATGACCCTGCAAAAAAGAGCAAACAGAGTAAATATAATTTTCGCCGGTGGCCATTTTCATTTTTGAGATACTTCAAATAAGTAATCAGACCAGCTAGATAAAACAACCCGTAAAGTAAATCCTTTCGTGAAGTAATCCAGGCAACCGCTTCTAATTGCATGGGGTGAATTCCGAACAATAATGCAACAATTACGGCAAGTTCAATGCGCTGAGTCAAGGAAAGAATTAAAATAAAGACGAGAGATACATTGATTAAATGCAACAAAATATTCGTAGTGTGAAAAACCTGGGCATTAAATCCATCGGCAGAATAATCCAATGACCATGACAACACGACAAGTGGGGTGTATCCTCCGTTGTTTTCAAGCGTTGTAAATACCTTCTTAACATTCTCCGAAGTAATATGTTCCACTAATGGGTTGTTTAGAATGAAATTTTCATCATCCCAATTCACCCATCCATTATTTATGTTTGGCGCCATCACACCAAAGGTGATAAACACACAAAGGAAGATCCAAAAACGTTGGCTCGTAAAAATTGAATGATTCTTTATTTCTTCCATTTCGCAACCGAATATAGAAAAAAGGATTGAACTTTCTATTTGCTCGAGAGCTCTCAGTACGATAATAGAATCCAATCACAAAAATGCCTATCTTTAGTACATCGACTATGTGGTATAACTAATTACTATCCTATGCTAAAACACTTTGTAACAATCTTTGTAATCGCCCTCTCCACTTCGGGCAAGGCACAAGATGTGATCGCAACACAAGGAGATTCGTATTCTAATAGCAGTGGTAAAATTGACTTTACTATTGGTGAAGCTATTATCAGCACAGTTTCTGATGCAAACAATACCTTGACTCAAGGTTTTCATCAAACAAATTGGAGTTTCGCTGGGTTGGAGGATTATTCTCCTAATTATGAAGTTAGTATTTATCCAAATCCAACTGAGAACATTTTAAATATACAATCATCAACATTTGACAATGTGCAGTATACACTGTTCGATGTAAGAGGTAGAAGAGTAATAAATGGAATCATTTCACAAGAAATAACAACTATTCAGGTAAATCACTTACTTCCTGGGACCTATGAACTCGTTCTAACAAACTCGGAAAATATTCGATTAAAAACTTTCAAACTCGTTAAACACCAATAAGATGAAGAAGATACTTTTAACCTTCACAGCAATTTTTTCATTAAGCCTTTATTCATTCTCACAAGCTCCAGAAGCATTCAAATATCAGGCTGTTATCAGAGATGCTAGTGGTAATATTCTCGGGAATCAGTCGATTGGTATGCAATTGACAATTTTACAAGGTTCACCCACGGGAACAGCTGTCTATACGGAAACATTTGCCACAACAACAAACGGTTATGGATTGTCCAATCTCGAAATTGGAACTGGAACAACCGTAGATAATTTTTCTCTTATTGACTGGACGAACGGACCATATTATATGGAAACTGCTACTGATGTTACCGGAGGCACGTCCTATGTGATTATGGGAACTTCGCAATTATTAAGTGTACCATATGCTCTATATGCTGAGAATGCGGGTAGTGTTTCCGAAGCTGATCCGCTATTTAGTGCATCCATCGCAGGAGGTATTACAGCTTTAGATACTGCCAATTGGAATAATGACCAAGTTGATGACGCCGATCCCGATCCCATGAATGAACTACAGGACATTTCACTTTCCTCAAATGATTTATCGATTTCGAGTGGAAGTACAATTGACCTTTCTGGATATTTGGACAACACGGACAGCCAAACATTAGCCTACTCAGTAGTAACTTCCGTTCTTAGTATAAGCGGAGGAAATAGCGTTACCATACCCAGTGGAGACATTACAGAAGTCACTGCGGGCAATGGAATCACGGGCGGAGGAACTTCTGGAAACATTACCTTAACTGCCAATGCAAATAATGGCATCAACGTTGATGCCGGAGCAGATGCTATTCAATTAGGCGGAAACCTTTCCGAAGAAACAACTATATCACAACTAGGAAATAATATGATCTACAACTTGAATGGAACAGGAGATTTTATTATCCAGGATGCGGGAACAAATCACTTTGAAGTGCGCGACAATGGTCTTACGTATTTCGGTGATGATACTTATTGGAAGGCTGGAAGCACAAATGGAACCACTATCGCCTCATTAATTGATGACACGGACGATGGTCGTTTCATCTTGAATGAAAATGGTGTTACTTCTGTTGATCTTGACGCCAACTCACAATTTATTTTCAATGAGCAAGGGTTGGATAGAAACTTCAGAGTAGAATCGAACAACAATGCAAACATGCTCGTAGTAGATGCAGGTACAGATCGCATTGGTATAGGTACAGGTTCTCCCTTAGCAAAACTTCAAGTCTCCGGTGGTAAAATCATGCCACAGGTTGGTCCCTCTGGAGGAATTGAATTCCCAACAAATGCATTTGGTGGAGCGGGAGATGTTGCTTACATACGTTATATTTCTCAAGTTGGTGAAGATGCCACATTAAGAATAGGATGTGAAAATGATTGGGATGATGATATTTCATTCTTTCAAAAAGGTGCTGACCGAATGGTTGTACATAATGGACGAGTTGGAATTGGAACTACTACACCTGCCTATCAGCTTGATCTCAGCCAGAATTCCGCAGGCAAGCCCACATCAAGCGCATGGATCGTAACTTCAGATCAAAGATTAAAGAAAGATATTAAACCATACCTAGGTGGATTGGAAGATTTGATGAGAATCAATCCCGTATGGTTTACATACAATGGAAAAGCTGGAATGCCACAAGAAACTGGTGTTGGAATAATTGCTCAAGAATTACAGAAAATCGCACCATATATGGTCAATACATGGCAATATAAAGAAGAAAATGGATCTACAACGGATTACTTGGGAGTTGACAATGGTGCGATGACATATATGCTTATTAATGCCGTTCAAGAACAACAGGAAGTGATTGAATCACAAGATCAGGAATTGGATGAGTTACGTGATATGATCATTAACCTCAAGCAAAAGGTTGATGCTATTGAAAAACGATAAGAATTCTATACTCTAAGAGTCCTGAATGGAGGGCTCTTTTTTGAATAGTCAAATAGTAAAACCCTCGATTCTCACACTTGATTTTTTCCCACTGACTAACTCTTCCACCAACTTTCCTGTCGCCGGCCCTAAACTCAATCCCATCATAGCATGACCTGTAGCGATAATCAAATTGCTAACAGACGATGATCTGGAAATGAATGGCAAACCTGTTGGAGTGCACGGTCGAAACCCATGCCAAATATTCTGAATATCTGGTGTCTTGAGATTCAAATCTGGATAAAACTGATTGGTCGTATTTACAATGCCTTGAACTCGGTTTAAATTCGTTCTATGATCATTCGTATGCGTGATTTCCATTGTTCCACCAAATCGAACTACATTCTCCAATGGAGTAACCGCAACTTTACCTTCACATAAAATGGAAGGAATACTTGGTTGATTTCCAGGGATATCAACATTGAAACTATAACCCTTCCCAGGCAAAATACTCAATTGAATACCGAGCATCTTAGCCACTTCTGGACTCCATGAACCAGCACAAATAACAAATTCATCTCCATGAATGTTAATATCCTCCACCTCCGCCGATGAAATTTTCCCACCCTGCACGGCAAATTTTTTAATCGTGGAATTTGGAAGCAGGTTCACATTCAATTTTTCCAATTCATCCTTTAAAAACTGCATAAATTGTTGTGGGTACAAATGAGCGTCACTTTTATAATGAACTGCTCCGATAGCATTGGTTGTTATTCCCGTTTCTAATTTGGAAACTTCCTCTTTTGAAAGAAAGTCAACTTCTAACCCTAAGTTTTCTGCTGCTCTTCCGGCATGAATTTCCTCCTCGCCAACCTTATCTGTTTTATAGAGCATCAGCAAACCCTTTTCCTGATAAAGGAAATCTCCTTGCTTCGACAAGTCTTGATACAACTCTTTACTCAAGAGGGACAAATCTCTCAAAGCCGGCATGGATTTTTGAACGTGTGTTTTCGTCGAAAATTTATAGAACTGTCTTCCCCATGAGAAAAGCTCTCTGTTCAATCTAGGTCGAACATAAAAAGGGCTCTTACTGTTAAACATCCACTTGATCCCCTGTGAAATCATTCCAGGCTGTGCTAAGGGAATTACATGAGAAGGGACAATCATTCCGGCATTGCCATACGAACAACCATCGGTCATCTCTGAGCTATCAATAATGGTCACTTTATGCCCTTCCTTCGCTAGATAATATGCCGAACACAAGCCCACAACTCCACCTCCTATAACAACAATTTTCTTCATTTAAATTACTTGGAACCCAAAAGCATAGGGGTCATCTTCATCAATGATAATTGTATTGTACCCTGTTATTCTTGCCCACCCTTCGATGCTTGGAACTATGGCAGGGACGCCATCAAAATTTGTTTCTTTTTCAATTCGGCCAATAAATTTTGAACCAATGATACTTTCATGCACGAACTCCTGGTCCATAGATAAATCACCCTGAGAATACCACTGAGCCATTCGCGCTGAAGTACCCGTTCCACATGGAGACCTATCAATGGCCTTATCTCCATAAAAAACAGCATTCCTAGCTGAGGAAGATTCATCCAACACCTCCCCGCCCCATAATATGTGACTCAATCCATTGATTGTTGGATTTTCTGGATGAACAAACTCATAAACTTCATTTATACGCTCTCGTAGAATGCGACTCCAGCTAATCAATTGATCCGTGGTATAATCTTGAATTCCAATAAAGTTTTCTTGTGCATCAATGATTGCGTAAAAGTTACCACCATAGGAAACATCTAGAATTAACGTTCCCAATTCTGGACACTCAACTTCGAGACCTTCAGCAACCAAAAATGATTCAACATTTGTAAACCGAACAGACGTTACTTTAGTTCCTTCTTGCACATAGTCTATTAGTACTAGTCCAGCCGGGGTTTCTAACCGCAGTTTTCCAGGAGCTTTTGGTTCAACTAGTTTCTCCTCAATTGCAATCGTAACAGTTCCTATTGTGCCATGACCACACATCGGTAAACAGCCGCTTGTCTCAATGAATAAAACACCAACATCATTTTGTGGGTCTGATGGTGGATACAAAATACTACCGCTCATCATGTCGTGACCGCGCGGTTCAAACATCAATCCTTTACGAATCCAATCGTATTCTTTTAGAAAATGTTGCCGTTTTTCGCTCATTGTTGTTCCCTCCAACTCAGGCCCCCCTTCTGCAACAACTCGCACAGGGTTTCCACAAGTATGCGCATCAATACACTTAAATGTCTGATGGATTTTCCCCATTACTTGAGCTCGTTTGGCAATAATTCTGATGGGAAATCTTGATAGGATATTGGTCTGATCCAACGCTTAATTGAATGCAACCCAACTGCCGTGAAACGAGAATCCGTAGATGAAGGGTAAGGCCCTCCATGATTCATTGCCGGACAAACTTCCACTCCTGTTGGGACTCCATTGAAAATAATACGACCAACACGTTGCTGTAACTCATCAACTATTTCTGATAGTCCTTGAATTTCTTCCGATTCAGCCAAAATTGTTCCCGTCAACTGCCCTTCCAAACCTTCAATGATCGTAAGTAACTCTTGCTCATCAGTACATTTCACCACAATCGAAAATGGTCCAAAAACCTCTTGATGCAGCTTTGGGTTCGCTAAAAACGTTGATCCGCTAACAGTGGCAACACCTTGATCTGCGTAGTTCGCTTGAACAGTCAATTCACTTGTCAATGTTGTTACACCAGACTGAGAAGTAACGTCATCCTTCAATAAAGAATAAGCACTTTTAATATTCGGATGAAGCATGCACATTGGATCAATCTCCACAATTTTCTCTGCCAAACGTGTAGTGAATTTGTCTAACGCTGGACTGTCAATCGCCAGAATTAATCCTGGGTTTGTACAAAACTGCCCCGTTCCAAGTGTAATTGATCCTGCATAAGTATTTGCCCATGATTCACCCTTGGCTTCCAATGCTCCTTGTGAAATAATAACGGGATTTATGCTTCCCATTTCCGCAAAAACAGGAATTGGTTCTGGACGTTGATTGGCAATATCATACAACGCTCTTCCGCCGCGAATACTTCCGGTAAAGCCCACAGCTTTTACTTGAGGATCTGTAACCAATTGTACACCAACCTCAGTACCTTTACTATTCAAGTTAGAGAATACACCATTCGGCATTCCTGTTTTTTTCGCAGCTTTAATTATTGCGGAAGCAACCAATTCTCCCGTACCAGCGTGCATTGGGTGACTCTTAACAATCACCGGGCAGCCTGCAGCAAGAGCACTGGCAGTATCTCCGCCCGCTGTTGAATACGCTAAAGGGAAATTACTTGACCCAAATACAACTACTGGACCTAATGGTATATATGTCTTACGCAAATCCGGTTTAGGCATCGGCTGCCTTTCAGGCAGTGCAGTGTCAATTACTATTTCTTTCCACTGGCCGAGCCTTAACATTTCGGCAAACGATCGCAATTGAAACAAAGTTCTGCCTCGTTCTCCTTGAGCTCTTCCTTGCGGCAAACCAGACTCCTGACAATACACTTCGATCAGCTCATCTCCTAAATGTTCAATTTCAACAGCTATAGTCTCCAGAAAATCTGCTCGTTGCAATTCAGTCTTATTTCTAAACACTTTAAATGCAGTCCATGCCAAAGAGGTAGCCTCAGTAATTTCTTCGTTTGTAGCTTCTGTAAACTCCCAAGCATTGTTCGTATTAGAAGCCGGATTAATTGTGTGATAAGTCACAAATCCTGTTGCTGATCTTTTCGATCCAATATAATTTTCTCCTGTTATCATACTTCTGAATAAATGTTCTTGTATTCTGGTAAAATTGGTCGTGATTTTATCCCGGAATCAATGATTTCTAAAACTCGCTGACGCTCTTCACCAATCAATGGTAAACGCGGGGCACGCACATTCTCAGTGCCAATTCCAGTAGCAACTTCCGCCAACTTAATATTCTGCACCAATTTAGTGTTAATGTCGAGTTCTAACAATGGTAAAAACCATCGGTAAATATCCAATGCTTCCTTTGTTTTTCCGGCTTTTGCCAATTCAAATATAGCAACTGTTTCAGCTGGGAAAGCACAAACTAGCCCAGCGACCCACCCTTCAGCTCCCATTAATATACTCTCCAAGGCTAAAGTGTCTACGCCACTTAAAATTTTAATTCTATCCCCAAAACGATTCTTTAAACGGGTTATGTTTGATAAATCACGAGTGGATTCTTTTACTGCTTGTATATTTGGACATTCTATCAATTCTTCAAACATATCCATTGTAACTTCTATACCATAATCAACAGGGTTGTTATATACCATAATTGGAAGCGAAGTCGAATTTGCTACTGCCTTATAATAGATCACTGTCTCTCGATCATCTGCCTTATAGCGCATCGGTGGAAGCATCATAAGACCACTCGCGCCATCATCTTTGGCTTTTTGTGCGGCAGCAATAGCCGACTTCGTCGTTTGCTCGGCAATATTGATAATCACTGGTACACTTCCATTTACGATACGCACTGCTTCTCTAACAAGTGTTCTTTTTTCACCATCTGTTAATGTACTCGCTTCTCCCAGTGTTCCTCCCAAAATAATTCCATGAACTCCAGCTTCAAGTTGAGCACGAATGTTAGTTTCAAACATTATCAAATCCAATTGATCATTGTCGGTGAATTTAGTCGTCACCGCCGGCATTACTCCTTTCCAGTTTACTTGCATAAGCATTCAAAATATTACGAATCAAAGGTAAACCGAAATCTTTGTTCCTACTTTTTGTTTATTAGCATCTATTGATACTTTATTACCCTAAATTCATTAGATAAATGCTATTTCACATTAATTTATGTAACATTGAGACGTGAAGGTTTTACCGTTTAAAATACCGAAACCCGAAAATAGTGCACTTATTTACCAAATTGATAATGGTGCTCTTTTCTACAGTAAACTGCATCAACATGCAGAAATTCAAATTTCCATTATTCTAGAAGGAGAAGGGGATCTTATTGTTGGAGACACAATTAACCACTATAAGAAGAATGATGTTCTTGTGATTGGAGGAAATCTTCCACATTTATTCAGAAGTGATCGATTGAGTGGAACTAACTCTCATATGCTTACACTCTTTTTTACGAAAGAATCATTTGGTCAATTATTTTTCGATCTTATTGAACTGAAGGAGCTTGCTTCCTTTTTCCGTAAAACGCGATCTGGTATTCGATTACTCAATAATCAAGAAGAAGTAAAAGTGTTATTCATGGAATTAGAATCATCAACACCACTTGAACGATTTATTTCATTTCTAAACATTTTAAAGTTTATCACTAAGAGCAAAACCGAATCCCTCTCCTCTTTTGTTTATGAAAAAATCTATACAGAAGATGAGGGAGAAAGAATGAGCAATGTTATGAATCACGCAATACAGTATTTCAATACCAATATTACATTGGAAGAAATAGCAGATATTGCTAACATGACACCCAACGCATTTTGTCGTTACTTTAAACAAAGAACAAATAAGACCTTCTTTCAATTTTTAGCAGAAATCAGAATAGAGCATGCGTGCAGGCTAATCGAAAAAAATAAAGACTTTTCCATTACCGAAGTTTCAGATTTATCCGGGTTTAAAAACATGTCGAATTTCAACCGAAAATTCAAGCAACATAAAGGAATGACTCCAACCAGTTTTAAGAAATACATCGTGAATCACTAAAGCATAGCTTTCATTACATTATTCTGCTTATTTTGTCATACAAATAAAATATTCATGCCGGATACCAACATTCAAAAAACGAATTACGGAGCTTTATCAACACTTACAACAGTTTTCTTTTTCTGGGGATTCATTGCTGCAGGTAATAGTGTCTTCATACCTTTCTGTAAAAACTATTTTGATCTTGATCAATTTCAGAGCCAGCTTATTGATTTTGCCTTTTATGGTGCCTATTACCTTGGGGCATTGGCCTTATTTATATTCAGTTCATCTTCAGGTAAAGACCTTGTAGGTACATGGGGGTATAAAAAGAGTATCGTTTATGGGTTACTTTTTTCAGCTCTTGGAGCTGGCGCTATGATTGTTTCCGTTTATCTCAACATGTTTACAGGAATGCTCATTGGACTCTTTATTGTTGCCTTAGGCTTTTCACTACAGCAGACTTCAGCAAACCCTTTTATGATTGCTCTTGGTGATGAATCAACTGGAAGTAGCAGAATTAACTTAGGTGGAGGTATCAATAGTTTAGGGACAACGATCGGACCTTTGATTGTTTCATTGGCATTGTTTGGCACTGCGTCAGCTATAAGTGATGAGATGATCCAAAACCTTAGTCTTTCAAAAGTGATACTCCTCTACGCATGTGTTGGAGCATTATTTCTAGGTGTTGCTGCTTTGTTCGGTTTCTCCAAAAAGGTGCCCGATGGTAAGGTTGCCAAATCTGACGCAGAATTGGATAATAAGCCTTCTGATAAAACAGATGAAAAAGCAATTAAGGCAGTTCGTCTGCTTTCCTTGATTACGGGCTTATTAATTGTGTGTTTTGCACCAGTATTTTACAGCTATAAAGAAAACCTTAATTGGTCTATTGATCAATCTGAATTCGTACGACTTATTGGCTGGTGTGGAGGATTGGTAGTCATTTTTGTTGGTATGTTATACAGCTTTGCCCAGGGAAGTAAACAAAAAGTAGGCTGGGGAGCAATGCAATATCCTCAACTGTCTTTAGGCATGCTGGCAATATTCGTATATGTTGGTGTTGAAGTTGCCATAGGGAGTAATTTAGGAGAACTGTTAAAACAAAAAGAATTTGGAGGGTACGAATCTTCAGCAATCGCACCCTTTGTTGCAATGTTTTGGGGTAGTTTAATGATTGGTAGATGGGCTGGAGCTATTAATGCTTTCGAACTAAATAATTCAACAAAGCAAATCCTTCGATTCTTTGTGCCTTTAGCCGCTTTCGGAGTTGTATTAGGTTTTACTAAACTCGCAGGTTATAACATTGAACCACTTTATTGGTACATTGTCTGCGTGTTGGTCCAAATAGTTGCTTTTTTCGTTACCAATGACAAGCCAGCTCTTACACTTGGCATGTTTGGAACATTAGGAATAATAGCCACTATTATTGGTCTGAGCAGTACTGGTCTAGTTGCAGTTTACGCATTTCTAAGTGCAGGTTTATTCTGTTCAATTATGTGGCCATGTATTTTTTCTCTTTCTCTAGCTGGATTGGGGAAATATCAAACACAAGGTTCTGCCTTTCTAGTAATGATGATTCTTGGTGGAGCAATCATTCCACCTTTACAAGGAAAACTATCTGACGTTATGGGGATTCAACAATCGTTTATTGTTGGTGCATTGTGCTTCGGGTATCTTACTTTCTTTGCTATCTATGTTCGTCGTTTGCTTAAACAACAAGGAGTTGATTTTGAATAAAAAGACTCATTAAGCATGTGTAGATTCTGAAGATCTCAATTCACCTTGATGCATCGAGCAACCTTCGCATTTCGTCTCTTTACCAAAGAAACGTTTGTAAAACAGAATCCCAAGATATAGAGTTGATGCACCAACTATTAAAATTACAATCACTGTCTGCATTGCTTTACTTTAAAATCATGAATGTTATCCAAGCTCCGAGGTAAGCTAACACGCCCATATATCCAATTTGGATCAGAGGCCATTTCCAACTCTTAGTTTCGCGTTTAACCACTGCTAACGTAGCCATACACTGCATTGCAAACACATAGAAAACCATCAAAGATACTCCCGAAGCTAATGTATATACGGGTTTACCACTTGCGGTCGTTTCCGCTCTCATTTTGTCTAAAAGCGGTGCACTATTTTCTCCGTCATCTTGCACTGCGTAGATCGTAGCCATCGATCCAACAAAAACTTCTCTTGCCGCAAAGGAAGTAATTAATGAAATTCCGATTTTCCAATCATACCCTAAGGGTTCAATAACTGGCTCAATCGTTTTACCCATAATACCAATGTAAGAATTTTCAAATTCGGCTGATGCGACCTTTCGATCTACTTGCAATGCAGTCAAATGTTGCTCAAGCCCTTGCTCCTTCGCCTGTTCAGCAGCCTTTTCCATACGTTCCCCAGGACCATATGATGCAAGTGCCCATAACACAATGGAAATCGCGAGAATAATTTTTCCTGCATCCCAAACGAACACGCGAACTTTTTCCACAACTACGACCCCAACATTTCGCCATTGTGGACTCTTGTAACTTGGCATCTCAAGCATAAGGTATCCTTTTTCGCGAGATTTAATAAACCACTTCAGCAATAAGGCAATTAGCAAAGCACTGATTGTACCAAGCGCATATAATGCAAACAAAACGAGCCCTTGTAGATTCATAAACCCACCTATTATTTGGTCTGGTATTACCAATGCAATTAACAAAGTGTACACGGGAATTCGTGCACTACAACTCATTAGAGGCGCTACCATAATAGTAATCATACGTTCTTTCCAGTCTGAAATTGTACGTGCAGACATCACCCCGGGTATAGCACAGGCAACACTAGAAAGCAGCGGTACAACACTTTTTCCATTAAGTCCAAGTGGGCGCATTAGTCGGTCCATAATAAACACAACTCGCGACAGATAACCAGTCTCTTCAAGAATCGCAATAAAAAAGAAAAGCAGTGCAATCTGTGGGATAAAAATAACCACTCCCCCAATTCCAGGAACAATTCCCTGTGTCAATAAGTCCGTTAGAGCTCCCTCTGGCAATGTTGAATTTAACCATTCAGAAGCCATTGCAAATCCGCCATCGATAAGATCCATTGGAATGGCTGCGAAGATGTATATGAACTGAAATATAACAACCAAAATCAATGCGAAAATCATATATCCAAAAACAGGGTGAACAAGAACTTTGTCCAATTTATCTGATCGCCTTTCTGGTTCCTTTTCTTCCGATTTCTTTTCTATGTGACCAATTTCAGCAATACGCTTAAATCTAGCGTTCGTTTCATTCTCTTGTGACGAAATATCGTCGACACGAGCAATTTCGATTTCTTGCTGAAATTTGTGTCCTTTACGTTCCTTAACATTCAAAATTGCATCAAGAATTCGCTCCTTCCCAAATCGTATTCTCGCGTTGGCTTCAACAATTGTTGCTTCAGGAAACAATGCTTCAAGAGCCCCTATATCAAATGTTTTATTCTGCTTTTTTGCTAAATCAGTCATGTTTAGCACCATGATCGACGGTAACTGAAGATCATATATTTGCGTAAAGAGTAATAAGTTTCGTTCAAGATTAGAAGCATCTACAACAACTATCGCTATATCCGGATAATTGTCACTTTTATCATCACAAAGACTATTGTAAACAACCTCTTCATCTTTTGATCGAGGGTAAACACTGTAGGTTCCAGGGAAGTCAATCAATTCATGCTTCTCCGAGCCAACAAAAACTTTACCGACCTTCTTATCCACAGTAACTCCCGGAAAATTTCCGACATGCTGTCGCAAGCCTGTGAGCATATTAAACACAGAACTTTTACCGGTATTGGGATTACCTAAGAGAGCAATTTTCATTAAACATCACTACTTTGAAGTTCAACAGCTATAAGACTTGCCTCATCTTTCCTTAGTGAAAGGACATATCCCTCAACATCAATTGCGATTGGGTCTCCGAAAGGAGCTCTAAAAAGTACACGCAATTTTTTACCTTCTATTAATCCCATTTCCATGAGCTTTACTTTCAATTTAGATTCGTCAATGGAACGTACAACGACAGATTGTCCATCACGTATTTTAGAAAGTAAAATTTTGCTCATCATGCTATTTAGAATGATTACAAATATACGTGTTTAAGGAGGTTTACCACTCACCTTTTTATGGTATTTATGAGTGAATTACTCAAGCGAGAAGCAACTACTTTTGTTTTACAATTAAGCGTGTGGTCTCTCTTGTTTTTTGCTCGAGTAAAACCTCTTTATCCACTGTGACGCGATCAATCGTGGCTTGGTCATAATGGCGTATAGTCACAAGCTCAAGTCCAGTATTAAACTTAATGTGATAGGAATCATTGAATAACGCCAACATACTATCGACGTCCACTTTTTCTTCATCCAATAATATTGAGAAGTTCAATGCAGAATTTTGCATCAGGTTAATTTTCGCATTCGCCTTCGATAGACGATCAAATATATCGCTAAGGTTTTTTTCTACAAGAAAAGAGAAGTCTTTAGGAGTAATGGAAAACAAAACTTGATTCATTTTAAAAATGAACGATGGAATCAAGTGATCTTTAGATGTTGATGCCTGAATAATGGTTCCTTCCGCTTCTGGGTCGATAAAAGACTTAACGTACAAAGGAATTTGTTTGTTTTGTAGAGGTTTAATTGTTTTCGGATGAATAACAGATGCTCCGTAATAAGACAATTCAATCGCTTCTCTAAATGAAATACTATCTAACTTAATGGTATTATCAAACCATTTTGGATCAGCATTCAACATTCCTGGAACATCTTTCCAAATAGTTACATCCTGAGCATTACAACAATAGGCCATTATTCCAGCCGAATAATCTGAGCCTTCACGTCCTAGTGTGGTTGTAAGACCTTCATCCGTATGTCCAATGAATCCTTGCATTACCTGCACATCCACCTTGTCATAATGAGGCAAAAAACGTTCAACGAAAAGCGATTCAGTTTTTGTCCAACAGACTTCTGCTTCTCGATAGGAATTATTCGTTCTTATTAAAGTTCTTGCATCTGCCCAACGCGTAGAAATGCCTTCTTTCTTTAAGTAGGCATTAACAACCTTTGTTGATAGAACTTCCCCTAATGAAACTATTTGATCATATTCAAAATTATAATTGTCCGGGATAGCCTCATTATTCATTCCTCGAATGTTCTCAAAAATCTCGTTCACCTCAACGTAGATTTCTTCTTCCTTTGATGAAAACAATTCGTCTAAAATAGTAATGTGAAAGTGCTTTCGCTCGTCTATTAAACTGTTGAAATCTTCACTGTTTTGGTTCCAAAGCGCATCTACAATCTTCTCCATTGCATTGGTCGTCTTACCCATCGCCGAGATAACAATTCCCAGTTTTTCACCCTTAAATAGAGAGACAATATTTGCCACATTTTTTACTGCGTTGGCATCTTTAACCGAAGCACCACCAAACTTAAAAACCCGCATTGATTTAATTTTATGCAAAATTAGAAATATAAAGGAAGATGAGTCTCCAGAGAATCAGGCAAAAACCTAATTGTTATTAATTTAACTTATCTGTCAGAATTCGCATTTCGATCACTGGAGAAATACGTTCATATAAGATATTATGCACAGCTTCAACAATAGGCATGTCTACCTGGAATTTACTCTTAATCTCCATCACGCTCTTTGTTGCATAATACCCCTCTGCTACCATGTCCATTTCGAGCTGAGCAGTCTTGACAGAGTACCCCTTGCCTATCATGAATCCGAATGAACGATTTCGTGAAAACTTAGAGTAAGCGGTTACTAATAGATCGCCCAAGTATGCCGATGATTTTACATCCCGGTGAATCGGACTCATTTCATCAATCAGATTCTCAATTTCTTGAATTGCATTTGAAATTAATACCGATTGGAAGTTATCTCCATAACCTAATCCTGCACAAATTCCAGATGCAATTGCATAAACATTCTTTAATACTGCTGAAATCTCTGTTCCGAACAAATCATCTGAAACAGTCGTTTTAATATATCGACATGCGAGAATTTCAGCCATTTCCTCGGCCATTTCATCATCCTGACAAGCAATTGTAAGATATGACAATCGTTCCAGTGCTACTTCTTCAGCATGGCAAGGACCACAGATAATTCCAATATTGTCATATGGTGTTCCAAAAGTCTTATGAATAAACCGTGCAGGAATAGCATGGAACTCAGGAATAATTCCTTTTACAGCAGAAAAAACTAGTTTGTTTACTAATAATTCAGAGGGAAAATCCTCAAAAAGTTTTACCAAAAATGCCGATGGTGTTGCAATGATTACGATATCAGCCGGTCTAATTGTTTCTACTAGGTCTGTACTCACGTTGATCTTGTTCAAATCAAATTCTACAGACTGTAAATAGTTCGGATTGTGTCGAAATTTCAATATATGAGCAACTGCGTCTTCGTTCCGCATGTACCAATTAAGAGATGAAACGTTGTTGCACAGAATTTTAACCAATGCTGTTGCCCAACTTCCCCCTCCAATGACAGCTATTTTCTTAGATTCCTCCATGCTTCAACCTCAAGTAACAAAGTTAAACTTAATTCTGATACGAATAAATTTGAAGATTGCCAATACAATAAAGGTCGCTGAATTAGCGACCTTTATTGTATTGCTTTTAACGTTTCATGAGATCATGAACAGTTCTTCCATATTTACTTTCGATGTGTATAAAATAAACACCTGCACTGTAGTCGACCAATTCCAATTGATATGAATTGCCACTGAATTGATCAACCTGCTTGATAAGCTTCCCTTTTGCATCTGTTACTTCAATTCTATCTACCTCACCTTTCCAAGTAATTGTAACACTTCCATCCGTTGGGTTTGGGAAGATCGATACGCTTTCGCCAACCAAAGCTTCTACTGAAGTAAGATCTACCATATAACAGTCGGACGTGTCAGAACAGATATCTGTTGATAGGACGACCGCGTAATTTCCAGTTACAGATGTCGCAGTATAAGACTGATTTGTTTCTCCTGGAATTATCGCATTTCCATTATCACAATCTATCCATTGATAGGTAGCACCAGTTTGGTTCGCAGTTAGAAGGCTTCCAGATTGAACTACAGAATTATCTATTGTTTCAATACTCAAATTTGTAACAATCGTACTATCGCAACCATTTGAAGTCGCGAGAAAACTAGTGTGTGTTTCATCAATGCTACCAATGGTTCCATCAGGGTACATATATGTGTCTCCTAAACATATTACCACACTTTCTGAGTAGTTATATGCTGAATGAACAGTCAATGCTGTAACTATGATACTGTCACAGCCATTTACCCCAGTCAAAACACTTGTCTGCGCCTGGGTAATTGTTCCAACGCTTCCATCTGGGAATGTATGACTTGATCCTTCACAAATCTCAACATCCTCTGTCATAACAGTCGGCTGATTTACAGTTAAAGCGGTAACGATTGTACTATCACAACCCCCAACACTCACTAATGTGCTTGTATACACCTGTGTTGTCGTACCCGTTGTTCCATCTGGAAACATATATGAGGCACCATTGCAAATCGCCACATTTTCATTGATTAAATACCCAGAATTTACAGTTAACGTTAGAACAACCGTTGAGTCGCATCCGTTCACTGAACTAAACAATTCAGTATAAGTACCTTGTGACGTTAATGTTTGTGCTCCAAATGAATAGGTATCACCAGCACAAATAGTTGCTACTGCAGTTTCCGAATAAGTTGGATTCAGCGTAACATTAAATGTACATGAGTTACTATTCCCTGAAGCATCCATTGCAATTATTGTAACCAATGTTGTCCCTGAGACGCTTGTTCCTGGGGCTGGTAATTGTGTAACCGTTGGTGAAACATCACAAGCGTCATTCACCATTACCATAGAAATATATGACGGCAATGATGTCGAACAAATTGTCTGATCACTAGGACAAGTAATTGATGGTGCGATTCCGTCTACTGCAAACACGTCTACTGAAGACGTTGCTGTACAACCATTTGCATCAATAACAGTGGCATTGTAGGTGCCTGCACATACAACTCCATTAAAGTTCTGTCCTCCGCCTAATCCACCATCCCATGAATAAGTATAAGGTGCTGTTCCTCCTGATGCTGAAGATCCCACGGATCCATCACAAACAACATTACATGATGAATTTAATGAGTTCGTCGTCGCTACAAGTAGAGTTGGTTCACTAATCGTTGCTGAAGACGTTGTTGTACATCCGTTGACATCTGTTATAGTGACAGTGTAGGTGCCTGCTCCAAGACCATTGGCTGTAGCAGTTGTTTGCGAACCTGCTGCAGCATCCCAAAGGAAGGTATAGGGAGAAGTACCGCCAGATGGAGTTACTGTAGCTAAACCAGCAGTCCCTCCATTACATGCTATGTTTGTCAAAGATGTAATAGCCGACGTCAGTGCACTTGGTTGAGTAATAGTTACAGAAGAGGTAGCTGTACATCCATTAGCATCCGTTATAGTGACATTGTAAATGCCTGCACCAACACCTGTAATTGATTGTGTAGTCGCAGAGTTACTCCAAGCATATGTATATGGCGATGTACCCCCAGTCACTGAAGCCGTTGCTCCACCGTCAAAAAACCCATTACACGTAGTGTTAGAATCAACCACAGCACTAGCAACTAGTGCACTTGGATCAGTAATCGTTACAGTAGAAGTTGATGTACAACCATTTGCTTCGGTAACAACTACCAAATAAGTTCCAGCTCCCAGTCCAACTGCTGTAGCGGTTGTTTGCGAACCTGCTGCAGCATCCCAAAGGAAGGTATAAGGAGCTGCTCCGCCAGCTGCCGATACTGTAGCCGCACCATTAGTGCCACCATTACATGACACATTTGTTAAAGCAGTTATAGAAGATGTCAATCCACAACATCCATCATTAACAATCACAGAACTAATTCCTGTACAACCGTTTGCATCTGTAACAGTTACGGAATATGTCCCTGCTGCAAGTGCAGTGGCTGTCGCTCCAGTTTGAGAACCTGCCGCAGCATCCCAAAGGAAGGTATAGGGAGCTGTTCCCCCGGATGGAGTTACTGTGGCTGTTGCATCATTTCCAACACACGTTTCATCTGTTGAGCTAGTCGTCGCTACTAGTAGAGTTGGTTCATTAATAGTTGCTGAAGACGTTGTTGTACATCCGTTGGCATCTGTTATAGTGACAGTGTAAGTGCCTGCCCCAAGACCATTGGCTGTAGCAGTTGTTTGCGAACCTGCTGCAGCATCCCAAAGGAAGGTATAGGGAGCAGTACCGCCAGATGGAGTTACTGTAGCTAAACCAGTAGCACCCCCATTACATGCTATGTTTGTCAAAGATGTAATAGCGGACATCAGTGCACTTGGTTGAGTAATGGTTACGGAAGCGGTAGCTGTGCATCCATTAGCATCCGTTATAGTGACATTGTAAATTCCTGCGCCAACACCTGTAATTGATTCTGTCGTCGCAGAGTTACTCCAAGCATATGTATATGGCGATGTACCCCCAGTCGCTGAAGCCGTTGCTCCACCGTCAAAAAACCCATTACACGTAGTGTTAGAATCAACCACAGCACTAGCAACTAGCGCACTTGGTTGAGTAATAGTTACAGAAGAGGTAGCTGTACATCCATTAGCATCCGTTATAGTGACATTGTAAATGCCTGCACCAACACCTGTAATTGATTGTGTAGTCGCAGAGTTACTCCAAGCATATGTATATGGCGATGTACCCCCAGTCACTGAAGCCGTTGCTCCACCGTCAAAAAACCCATTACACGTAGTGTTAGAATCAACTACAGCACTAGCAACAACTGCACAGGCAGGAGGGTCAACACAAATTTCAAGCGACCAGCTATCCAATGATCCACCATCTTGATTGAATGCATCATCTATCGTTAAAGTCCAAACTCCAGCTTGATCTTCACCATTAAATGCAGAAAGAACAGATGCCGGCTGATAAGTTCCCCCGCCAACTGGTGGACAAGGTAATCCACCTGCCGTCGCACCATCATCAAAATTCAAATCCCAATCATCTTCATTGTTACAAACACTCGAAAATAGAGTAACTGTTGTAGCTCCAGGACTAGTTAATGTAATGGTTAAATCACTTATCCATGTGTGCTGGCCAGTAAGGTTCAATACATTCACATCATTAATTATTCCTCCAGTAGGAATCGTAATAGTTGATGTTATAGTAGGGGACCCTGTAGCAGAGATTGCAACAGGAATATTAGTAGATGGCGTCGTAGTACAAGTACTTGTTGTAAAGCTAAATGCTGAAGACCAAGAGGCAGAACCACATCCAGTCACAGATCGAACTCGCCAGTAATAGGTTGTATTTGATAATAGAACCGTTGAATTATAGGTAGCTGGAACTAATCCCGTTGCCTGATCAACTATTGCTGTAAATCCTAAATCAGTAGCAATATCAATTTCATAAGTTACGCCCGCACCAGAAGCCGTCGTCCACGTAAATGTTGTAGGAACAGAAACTCCTGTTGCCGCATCGGCCGGAGTTAATTGTGCAACAGCTGTTGGATTTCCACTAGAAATAATAAGAGTAACATTGTTCGTTTTCGTTCCTGAAGTACTTACACCCGTTATTGTCAATGGATAAGTTCCAGGAATAGCAGCTCCTGTATTGGAGATTGTTAAAATACTTTGTCCAACAGGAGTTACAGGATTCACGCTAAAGTTAGCTGTTGCTCCTGCAGGGATTCCCGTAACTGAAAGCGTCACAGGATCGTTATAACCACCTACAGAACCAATATCTATGGTATAAACCGCATCATTTGGTTGACATATACTAATTGTAGCAGGTGTTGTGGCTAGCGTATAGTCAAAAGTTGCCATTGTTATAGTAAAGTCATTATCTGATATATCGAAGAAAGTACCATTTGAACAAACGACCATTATTCTCGCTGTAGTCGTTGCAACATTAGGAACAGAAATAAGTTCTGTGCCATCATTGGGTACATTAGTAGCCAGGACCGTTGGATATGTCAATCCACCATCTGTAGACAGAAGAATATCAACATTTGCACAGGCAACTGGAGCTACATCTGTATTTGCTACATCCCAGGTTACTGTTTCAGTAGTAAGCGCTGCCCAAGAAATACCCGTCGCTGAAGGATAGGTCACAATGAAAGGCCCAGAATTACCATCAAAACTGACTGTTATATCTGAATTATCAGTACAACCACCTCCAACTGCGTTATCACGGACAGACACTCTAAAGTCCATATTTCTAGTTACCGATGGAATCACTTCCCATGTTGGAGAAATTCCAGCAGCTAAATCTGCAAGATTAGGGAAATAGCGAGTTGGACTCGTTGAAGGAGAATTACTTCTAAAATTTGGACCACTTGTTGAGGAAGCCACTGGTGGCATTGTTGCAACATTATTATCCATCTGTTCCCAACAGTATGTTAGTGTATTTGCATTTGGATCTGTCGCAATAGCAGTTAGAGCAAATGGAGTAGATACTGGGAGTGTAATCCCAGACCCATTAGTTCCTGTAATACTCGGTGCTGTATTTGCCAATGGTGTAATAACGGGACAAGACCCACCTGAACCTGCATTTGTTATGAACGCATCAATTTCCTGCATTGATATTCCATGGAAATGGTCATCACTATTATTTTGAACGTTTGGAGCACAAATTCCAGCATACCCCATTATTGTACTCGCACTACCTGGTTCCATTGCCGTTGCACCATTTCGATTACAATTATTATTCTGTGTATGATTAGCCCCGAATTGATGTCCCATTTCGTGCGCTACATAATCAATATCGAAAGGATCTCCTACTGGATTTCCACTCCCTGTAACACCGCGTGCTTTGTTACTGCTGCATGGACTAAATAACTGTGCAATTCCACCTCCTCCCGTACTAAAGACGTGGCCAATATCATAATTTGCCGAACCGATTGTAGCGTCAATTTCATTTTGATTTTCATTAAGCATGACCCCACCGCTATTATTAGTATATGGATCAGTACCTGCATTTGTAAAGATGATCAAGTTATTATTGGCAATAATTGTCATACTTATCCCTAAATCTGTTTCATAGAGACCATTAACTCTATTCATGGAAGTTACTTGTGCAGCTAGTGCGCCAGCCACAGTTCCACCATGGAACGCAGTGTATTCACCTGTTGCTGCTAGTGCTAATCGATATGTCCGCAAATCACATGCGGACAAACTTTTTGGTCCCCCAGCCGAATTTGATTTTTCGCTGGATGTAATAACGCCGCATTCCATCAGCTTATTTGTCATGAAATCACTCTTGTGATAGACGATATAATAATCTGTGTTTCCCTTAATAAGAGGATCAATATATATTGAGCTCTCTCCAGGTATCATTATCATTGCGTGAAAACCATGCTGCGTGATATCCCATTTAACAGTGGCGTTATTGTTTATACCAACGGCATTGTATGCCTTAATTTCAGGGAATTTTGCGGCAAGTTCTTTATGCATTGTCGCATTCTCTTTTGCGACATAAGAATGGAAATTTCCATCAGGATGAGGCAAAGAAACTTGAGCAATAAATCCAGTAGGGTCATCAATATGGGAAATCCCGATCAATTGACTCTTCAAAGATTCTATGTCCATTTGAAAGACCTTGTATTGACTTGCCTGAATCTGAGGAGTTCCTAAAAACGCAATATTCTGTGATGGAATTTCTTCACAACTGAAATTTACCTTGTTTGTTGTTTGTGAATTTGCAGAAAATGCAAAAATCATCAAAAGGCCCAATAGGGCTTTGGAGAGAAGTTTAAAATTCATTATAATAGTTTTAGAAGCTTAAATATAACTTTTAATTCTATGAATGCCATCAGATCAGTAATATTAGATGGTTTCACCCAAAAATCAATTTTTAAAAATTGACCTAAATCATGTTTTAAGATGGATTGAGTCATTTTCCACATGTCTCTTATCCTTGACCTTTGTGGCTTAACATAAATGTAAGAGTTATGGAAGATTTGAAAAAAAATGACGGTATATTCTCAAATATCGAATTCAATCGGTTTGCATTAATAAGCGTTGTCCTTTTAGTGGTTGGCTGCCTAGGTGGATTAACTGTTGGACTTGGAGCTGTTGAACATGTTTGGGCATTGACATTGATCGTAGTACCCACAATGATTACAGTTTCGCTATTATTAGCCGTGGCACCTATGAAATATATCTTAACAGGTGCAGTAGTTTCATCAGTAATAGATGTAATATTTATCACATACTATTTATTGACTTAAGGAATAGGTGTATAAGATTCAGAAAAGCACTCCATTACGGGGTGCTTTTTTTATGCCGTAGGCAATACTATAATAAAGGTAGTCCCAATACCTACTTCCGTTTCAAAGTCAATGCTTCCTCTATGATTCTCCACTATCTGCTTCACCATCGCCAGGCCTAAACCGGTCCCCGTACTCTTAGTCGTGAAGTATGGAACAAAGATCTTACTTTGTTTAGTTTCTTCAATACCGACACCATTATCCCGAATAGATATTTCAACTTTCTCTCCCGTCTTATTCAGGTTAATATTAATTGACCCAACTCGATCTGTTGGAATAGCTTGAATAGCATTCTTAATCAAATTATTAAATACTCGCACGAATTGATCTTTATCAGCCATCACGTATAGCCTATCAACATTTGAAACGAGGCTAATTTCCGATTGACCTTCAAATACTTCCTTAACACCTGTTATTAGAGACATCAATTCCACTCTTTCCTCACTTGGATTCGGCATTTTGGCAAATGATGAAAACTCGTTTGCAATCTTTGTTAACGCATCAATTTGCTCTACGATTGAATTTGCCACTTTCTTTAGCTTCTCACCACTTTTAGGGTCCTCAGGATTATAAACGCGCAATAGCTGTTGTACACTCAATTTCATTGGTGTTAGCGGGTTTTTAATTTCATGTGCTACCTGTTTCGCCATTTCCCTCCAAGCCATTTCACGTTCACTACGTGCTAATTGTTGCGCTGTAAACTCTAATTCTTCTAGTTTTTGATTATAATCCTTTACTAGTGCACCTATTTCATCCTCTTTGTCATACAAAATTTGCTCATTATGCTTCCCAAACTTCACACCTGCAAAACTCTCCTGTAGAATACGTAAAGGTGATGTCAACCAGTTGGAAATGAAAATCGCAAGAATAATGGAAATAGCTAATAATAGAATAAAGACATTGATAATTGCAACTAAAAATTTCTGGATTTGATTCTCAAACTCTCGTTGCTGCCCAAAGTGTTGCAAATTAATGTAAGCCATCAAATTACCCTTTTTATTGTAAAACGGTTTATAGGCAGAAGAGAAGTTTAACTCCCCTATGTTTTCATGTTGTACAAATTCACTTTGTTCTTGTAGTTTAATATGTTTATAGGCTGTTGGGTTCATTTGTTCACTTAGTAGTCCAACATTGAACACCTTTGGTCTTGAAGTAGCAAGCAGATACCCATCTGTGTCATACATGTTGATGTCTGTGAAAAAGACACGCGCAAATTTCTGCAGTATATTCTGCATGTAGTTCCCGTTCTCGTATATGTTAAGTTCTTCGAAATCGCCTAATTTAGCGCCTACTTCAGTTTCAACAGAATTTAGCTTCTCACGAATTACATCATTGGTAAACTGATTATACTGGGTGCTAACAAAAACGCCACTTCCCCAACCGAATGCCAAAAGTGAAAGAAAAACTAATGAAATCAGTCCAGCTTGAATCTTCATTGCCAGACTCATCGTTCTTCCTATTCCCCCTTTCGAGTTTAAACGAAACAAAAGTGGTAATAGCAATAAACCATAAAAAGTAAACAAGTAAGAGAACGAAGTGATAAAATCAACTAGGGTGCTGTTCTTGAGAGAAAGGATTATTATATCACGATCAGATTTACGAAGGGCAAAATGATTAAATTCTTCATAATCGAAAAATCCTTTTGACCCTATGTCTGAAGGCAGCATAACGTTGTGTGATGACGGATAATTGAAACTCCCGTATTTCGTTATCATTCGACCATCATGATACTTAGCTATAGAATAGGACTCCAGTGGTTCTAATACATTGGCTCTCGAAGAAATCAACAAGCGCGGAAATCCTATTTCCTCAGGGATTTTCTTTGATTTAAGCGTGCAAAACAAAATAGCCAAGGTCGAATCCTTACCATATAATTCCTGACGTATGACATAACTGTAATGCTTAGTATGATCATGAATAAGAAATATATTAGTGTCTATTTCAGATGATGTGCCAGATTGTTCAATAATTTCCTGTAATCCATCATATAATTCAGTACCATCTCTACTGTTGTCAATGAGGGCTTTATGCTCCCTGTTGAATAAGTTGAACTCCATTTCATAGCGCTCCCAAAAACCATTAAACAAGCGACGCTCAATTCCTTCTTGAAAATCGGAAATGCTAATCTGTCTAGGCACATCAATAAAGCGCCTCAGGAAGTTATCCTCTTTAAGTTTGGGTGATAAAGCTGCATATTCTACTTCTGTTACAATGTTTTTTTCTGTCAACAATTGATTCGCATACAGTTCTCGTTCTCCCTTTTCTTTTCGTTCATTGAAGGTTCCAAGGATTGATGATGTAACCACTGAAAACAACAACAATAATATTATGCCTACGCCTAGCTGATTTGATTTCTTATGTCGATAAATCAAATAGAGTACGAGCTCATAAAAAACAACTGGAAATATTGATGCTAGAAATAATTGGTATCCATAGTTGATCTCATAGAAAAAAATCGTGCAACTCGTTATAAAACTAATAACGGCTAGTTGCGCACCCGTAATCGCTTGCGTTTTACACGCTTTAACCGTTGCAGCAACAAAATGGAAATAAGCATAGAAGTATACACCTAAACTACCGATAGCTATTATCGAAAAAATGTTCAATGTAAACAATTCTCCAATTACGAGTGGAATTGAAGAATTCTCAATCAATCCTTTCGTTAAGTACAAAAAGAGGATCCAAAGTAAAAAGGAAGAAATAAAAAGTGAAAATGAAATCAGTTTATGGAATCGAGAGACATTCAATTGTTTCAAGCGCTCGGCTATTTCGTTCATCATATAAATGAGCACCGCAATATTGACTAGGTATTCGAAGAAGTTTGGTAGCCATTGATTGGTTCCATATAAACTTGGGTCGAACGCTATAGTTCCATGCATAAATCCGAACCAACTCCATTGCAAGGATGCAACTCTAAGAAAAATCACACCGACTGGAATTAACCACCTCCATTTCTTTTTAACTCCTATTTGAAATACTGAAAACCAATAAAGCCAGAGGATAATTGCTCCTAATAACAATAGGAGAAGTGCTATCGACTCTAAACGGTCGGCACTTTGATAATCATTTGGAAGGATTGAAAACACGAACCAACCGTCTTTAGAAAAAACTGGGTAATCAGCATCTTGATCTAATGAGACGGCTGCTGTAAAAGGTAAACTAAGCCTAGGTGAAAAGTTATTAATTAGATCATCATTTTTATAGGAATAATCTTGTTTAATAAGAAAAGATCCACAAATCTGATAATCTCCAACCTCCAATATTTTTGCGTAATACCAACCATTCTGCAGATGCAAGATCCCCTCTGAAGGATAATGAATGTCTGCGAACCGAATAATAGGAAGCTGATTTGTATTCCAAAATATAAGTGAATCGTTGCGATAAATATGGACGTTAATATCACTTTTCTTTTCAACAGCCTCCCATTGATCGCGAACGCCATCATGTTTAATCTCATCCCCCTTGTACCTCAGTATATCATCTAGTTCATTTTCCAACTCAAGAAAGCTAGATTTAAAACTAGCAACAGAAGAATCAAAATTCTCTGAATAGGTTTGCTGATAATACGCAACAAACATTAGGCTGCAAATGACAGCCGAAAGGATCAGATAATATTTTTTGAGAAAGTTTATCAATATGCCTTTGCTTCTGTTCCAATTTTTAACGAAACCGTGGAGGCTAATCGTTCAAAATCTTCGTCAGCTTTAGCATCATTTCTAAATTGGAAATCCGCCACGCCTTTGTAAGGTAGCAAATAATTTTCGTAACAAGGCATTACATGATTCTCCCATTGATATAGGATCGCTTCACGGGTATACCCTCTGGTTTCTTGATCACGATAAAGCCTTCTATCTAATTGAATCTTAGGGTCGACATTGATGAAAATACTAAAATCAAGAAGCTCGCGAACTTCTGGGTAATGAAACAAAAATAGACCTTCAACAATGATCAACTCCGAAGGGTCAATCGTAAGTAACACATGCTTGTCAGGGGGTGAATTGAAATGATATTCCTTCACCAATACTGACTCGCCTTGCTTTAATCGTTTAAGGTCTTCGACTAAACGTTTTTGATCTAGCGCACCAGGTAAATCAAAGTTATAATAGCCATTGTCATCAACAAACTGTTTGTCAATAGGATAATAATAATTATCCATTGTAAAAATACTAGGCATCACTGACTCAAATTCCGTGCACAGACGCTTCAGCAAAGTTGTTTTTCCGGATCCACTCCCACCACAGATTCCAATGATCATCGTTTCTTCATTTCAAATTTTACAGCTCCAGGTTTGTTCAATTGACTTGTGTTGAACGTTAGCTTTACGCTAGGCAAAATTACATTAAATTCTTCTTTTTCTTTCCGCTCAAAGACACTACTTGGATTAAAAATGGTTCTTTCCGTAAAATCGTTATGTGCCGAATCAGTATTTGGTGTGAAAGAAATAAGGCTTACTTTATTGTAACCGTTATGATCAAGATGATAACCAACCCCCTCGTTCATAGGGTAAATTCCCAATTTTAAATTTTTCTTCTCGATGAAGTAATTCAATTTCATTTTGTTCAACTCTTCCCATTCACCTCCGCCTAATTCATATAAGGTGATTTCCGCACCTGACTCCGATTTTTTTTGAGCACCAACAAGGTAGAATACTCCGTTAATCTGAGTAAGGATACCTTTTTCAACGCTCCATTTGTTCTCCAAATAGTATTTTCCCGTTGTCCCAAAACCGATATTCTCTATTGGTAGCAGATCTTGTGAAGGTGCATCTATAAAATATCCTGAAAGGATTTTACCTTTTGATGAATAATTCTTGACACTCCACCCTTTCGATTTATTCTTGAAATCTCGCGCAGCAAAAAAGGTTTGATCGTCTGTAAAACCAACATATTCCCAATGTCCAATTTTTTCATCTTTTAATGATGCGTACGGTATTTCACCGAGCTCTGCCGCATAACACAAAAAATTATGATGAGTCATGAAAACGGCTATTTCCATCACACTTTTATTTTTCTTGACTTCATATCGGTAATGCATAACCAATGCCTTATCTGTAACTACCACATTGATTAATTCCAATAGATTATAATCATAGTCTCCTAGTTTTTTGACAGCAGTTCCAATTTGACCAGATGTTGATTTTACATTTCCAGCAGAATTTAATTGATTAAAATAAATTTTTCCATTCTTCAATTCAAGATTGTCAATGAAGTAAACATATCTCGCATTCTCACTTGAGATATAATAGAATTCCTCATTTTTCGGGGTGAACTTCTGATCCCAAATACTGGTTGTTTGATCGCCAACCAGAGTTAAGTTAACTTGTTTTGCAACTCCTGAAGGGTCCTTGCTCATTAACAATGCGCCCATTCCTTTCCATTCAATGATATCACTATATGGGTAAGCGGCTGCTTCAACCTCTATCTCCTGAGCAATGCTTAAACAAGAAATTGTGAGTGAAAAAACGAGAATAATATTCTTCATACTTTTTTTTGTATTTTTCGGTCGATTGTTATTCTACAATCTTCATGCTAAATTATTAAGATATGTCATTATTTACAAGTAACCGCAAACGATTTACACTGATCCTTTTTCTATTTGTTATTCCAACCTTTATGCTGTGTTCGGCGTTTATTAATTCGGGTGGAGATGATAGTTTGAAAATCGGTAAGAAAATGCCCTTACCCAATCGAGCGATGCCAGGTGTTGACGGATCAGCACATTCGTTAGATGAATTGATGAAAGAAAACGGATTAATCGTTATTTTTTCGTGCAATACGTGTCCCTTTGTTGTTGGAAATGATGATTTTGAAGGATGGGAAAAACAATATAATGCTCTAAACAAAATAGCTACCGAAAAAAAAATAGGTTTTATTTTAGTTAACTCGAATGAAGCTAAACGTGATGGTGCCGATTCCATGGATGAGATGAAATCTCATGCTAGCGAAGCTAATTATCAAATGCCCTATGTCGTTGACCCAAACTCGGAATTAGCTAATGCTGTGGGCGCTAAGACTACACCTCATGTATTTGTTTTCAATGCAGGAAGAAAGTTGATTTATAAAGGTAGTATAGATAATACATGGGACAGTAAGAGAACTGAAGAGGAAAATTATCTCAATGATGTCATGAATTATCTTGAAGAAGGGGGGAAATTAAAAGAGAATTCTACATTACCAAGAGGGTGCAGTATAAAACGTGTGAAGGCCTAAAAAAATACGATCTAAACTAGAACAATGAAAAAAACACAACTTTTTTTTGTCTTGTTCACTTCTTTTTGGTCTCGCACAGGCTCAACAAGGTGACGGTGGGGTGCCACGCACCACTGTGACAAATTAGGGCGCACAGTAAATTCGGAAACGATGAACCCCTAATTATTCAAAATTAACCTTATTAATACAGCGAATATAACACATATGTTGCACGTCTCTAATGTTAGAGAACATAGGACAAACCGTATTATAATAAAGAGGGTGAACAATCAATAAATAATTGGAAACGGGAGATGTTATCTCCCGTTTTTTTATTTAATTAAGTTGAGCTATCTTTGGCTTCAACTAAAAACGAAGCACATGAAAAAAATAATACTGATTCTATTCATATTACCAACAATAGTGTCTTATGGACAAAACATTGCTTATACAGTAAACGTAACTAAGTTAAAAGCCAAAGCTGATGCTTGTGATGGTGGACTAAGTCCACTTTGCCCAAACGCACCACAAGATCCTGTGATTCATGTTTGGACGTCTGATGCAGAGGCAAATGAAAATACCCATTGCTGGATTTATGATAATGATGATGATGCTGCTTACAATCAGTGGATAGATATTCAAAATTTAGAAATTGCCAATGAAACAGGGGTAATGACCTCATATATCACCATTGATATGGGCGGATTTGAAAGTGATGAACTTATCGGCTCCATAGCTTGTGATGACTGGAATGGAGATGCAGTAATGAATCGTCAATTAGCACAACAATTTGACCTTTCAGTGATCCCACAGGGAGTCCCATATACAGCAACCGTTGACATCGGAGATGTATATTTTGCTGAAATTGAAATTGAATGGGTGGATTTGAATGCTAGTCTTTTTGATCTTGGAAATAGTATCCAATTTAAAATGGCTCCAAACCCTACAGAAGGTTTTTTCAGCGTCGACCTAACAGAAGGAAGCGTGAATGAATTTAATTTAGCCATCACAGACTTATCAGGACGAACGGTACTTGAAAAATTTGTTTCTTCAAACAAAACGCAAGTAAACTTGAATGATCAAGAGGCTGGAGTTTATTTTGTTAGAATTACAACTGGCGACAAGTCTGCTACCAAGACTTTATTGTTGAAGTAGTATCCTTTATAGATTAAGAAAAACGGGGTGGTAATAAATCATCCCGTTTTCTTTTGTCTAATATTTTACAAATACATTCTTTGGTTCAGTGAAAAAGCGAAGAGCTTCCCAGCCTCCTTCTCTACCTACTCCAGAAGCCTTGACCCCACCGAAAGGTGTTCGTAAATCTCGAACAAGCCAAGCATTGATCCATACAATCCCAGCGTCGATTTCGTTAGCCATACGGTGAGCACGTTTCAAATCAGATGTCCACAAAGTACAACTCAATCCATATTCAGTAGAGTTTGCCATCATAAGCACTTCTTCTTCCGTGTCAAACGGAGTTAAAGTAACAACAGGTCCAAAAATTTCTTCTTGGTTAGTACGACAATCAAATGCGAGCCCCTCGATCACAGTAGGGCGCAAATAATATCCTTCTTCATATGGAGCTTCCATTCTTACGCGCTTTCCTCCCGTAAGGACTTTTCCTCCTTCCTCTTGCGCAAGCTCTACATACGAAAGTACTTTTTCCATGTGCGACTTAGAAACAACGGCGCCCAATTTAGCTTTCGGATTATCAGGATGAGCAACAACCGTGCTCTCTACTCGTTTAACAAATTCTTCTTTGAACTTATTATAAATTGGTCGCTCAACAAAAATGCGAGATCCACACAAACAAATCTGACCCTGGTTGGCAAAAGATGATCGTAAGGTTGTGCTCAACATATCATTGAAGTCACAATCAGCAAAAATGATATTTGGATTTTTTCCTCCAAGCTCTAGAGATAGTTTTTTAAACATCGGAGCCGCAGTACGTGCAATGTATTCGCCCGTTTTCGTTCCACCGGTAAATGAAATAGCTTTGATTTTTGGGTGTTTAACGATAGCATCACCTGCCGCACTTCCTTCACCATGTAAAATATTCAGTACACCGGCTGGCATCCCCGCCTCTTTCGCTACCTTTCCAAGTAAAAAAGCAGTGTAAGGTGTTACCTCTGAAGGTTTCGCTATAACACAATTGCCAGCAGCCAAAGCAGGAGCAATTTTCCATGAAAAAAGATAAAGTGGTAAGTTCCAAGGTGAAATACAACCGACAATCCCAAGTGGCTTTCGTAATGTATAATTCACACCAACTCCTACCATGTTATGTGATTCTGATGCATAATGTAAAATCGATGTAGCGAAGAAATGAAAATTCGATACAGCTCGAGGGATATCTACATGTGCCGCCAAACTCAATGGTTTCCCATTATCCCTAGATTCAGCCTTTACAAACTCATCCATGCGTGATTCGATGCCTTCAGATAGCTTCACAAGAATTTTACTCCTTTCTTCTATCGGCATTTTCGACCAAATGGGATATGCTTTATCAGCCGCTGCTACAGCTAACTCTACATCTTCGGAAGTAGAGTTTGGGATTTGACAATAAACCTTCCCTGAAGCAGGTTCATAATTATCAATATACTGTCCTTTAACTGGATTACAATATTCCCCATTAATAAAGTTTTGTAGTTTCTCCATCTTACTAATTATAGGGCAAATTTACCTAAATTATTTGGTCGTATAAACCATTCCTTAACTCTAAGAATCATGAACCAATATACTTACCAGCCACTTTCATTATCTCTTTAACGAAAAATCGTTCATTACTATGAATTCATCAAGCCAAATTTGCTAAGAATTCGCCGCATAGACTTATAAAAAAGTGCCGTAATAATAGCGCCAGCAGCTACTCCTCCAGCATTTGCCAACATATCATATCCAGACAGAAATCTACCCGGAACAAAGTACTGACCAATTTCCATTAATGCGCCGTACATCAACGACAGAATAATACCAAAAGCAAACAATATCTTTTTATGATAAGTAAGTAGCCCTGCATTGAGCATAAGTATACCATATGCAATAAAGTGGCCTAATTTGTCATTTCCAACTGTAATGGTTTCTGACGGAGTGAGGCTTAAATAGGCGATTCCAAGAATGATGATGACGAGTGTTATTCTAAGTATCATTCTAATAAATGCTTCACAAATTCTTCGGAGAAACGAACCATATTCTTAATCTCACCTGTATTTGATATACGGAGAGATTTGAAAATAATTAATGCCTCTCCATTACATTCAATATGGTATATTTCTTCACTCTCTAGGAAGGTGATCAAATTAGGTGAAAACAATCCACGAATATCTGACTCATTTTCACCTGTCAATTTCAATTTCTTTGAGAAAAGAGAATATGCGGGAAAATCAATATCCTTCTGTGAAGCAATGAAAGGCATACGATCAAATAGTTTGTCGAAAATTCCTTCCTGTTCTAATACGAATGATGGAATTTCTTTTGGTAAGTGTAATAACTGAACTGTAGTTTTATATACCTCTTTTGAAAGCATTGCTCCTTCATCAAAAACAATATCACTAATTTCCCAGTCAACTCCAAAATCTGTAAATTCTCCACCAATGACATTTGATTTCATTTCTAATGGACGTGATTTAAAGAAGTCAAATTCTAACAATTCACTTGTCTCTACTTGCTCTTCTCTTGTATATAGCCATCCATTGTTAGCCGCAATTTTCTTGATTCTTTGTTGACGTGGAGAGGTCTTCTGATAATTGGGTAATATGAGACTCTTAAGGGCCAACTTATGATTTGACGATGCAATATGTTGATTAAGTCCTATCATCTGAACTTTTCCGCCTGTCAAACGATGTACACGGCGAAAATCAATAAGTTTTTCTTGAAACGTTAAATCGACCAGACGAGTTTTTGAAAGGTCAATTTTCAAACTAGCCCCGGGAGGTATTTTCTCCAACATTCCAGTTAAGCGTAACATCGATAAAAAATTCGCTATTCCCTTTACTTTAAGTGTGTAGGTCCCATCATGGTTTTCTCTCATCCTCGTACCAGAATTTAAAATCAACTGAACGAATTGTGTTATAGAAACTCTCGAAATCAACAAATGAGCAATCAGCGTAATAGCCATACCACCTAACAAACCCTGCAAGGGGTCTTTATATAAGGTGATGATGATGGTAGAAACAAGGAAAATAAGTTGCTCCAATCCTTGATTGTAAATCTCCCTGAACACTCTTGGTGAAGCTAGTTTTATACCCGTAATTACAAGTACCGCAGCCAAAGCCGCTTTAGGGAAAAGTTGGATTACCGGTAATAAGAAAAGTAGAAATAGCAGAATGAATAATCCATGATAGAAATTCGACCATTTTGTTTTAGCATTGTTGTGAACATTTACCGTACTTCGGACAATAACAGTAATTATAGGCAGTCCACCAACGGCTCCAGAAATCATTGAACTAATTCCTACCCCCACTAAATCACGATTCATATTCGTTTTTCGTTTAAAAGGATCGAGTTTATCTACTGCTTTTGCACCCGCCAGTGTTATCACAGAGGAAATCAAATTAATAGAAATAACTGTCGCCCAAAAAGTTCCCGTAAATGCCTTTGAGAAATCTGGAAAAACTATTCCTTCCATCCAATTATCAGGTATATTGATCAAATAATTTTCAGGTGCTTTAAATGCTTCTCCAAAAACAGCAATTTCATTTACTTCTAGATGGTTATATAGAAGCACTATCGGAACGGCCACCGCAAGCGCCCATACAGGAGCGGGAATAAAGTGAAAAACTTTATAACTGATCCGCGCATGGAAAAGAAGAAGAACAATTCCTATCCCAGAAATAAGAGCGATATACGGGTTGATGTTTGGGATATTATAGAAAATATCTTTGATGATCCCAACTGTGTTTTCCGCATCAGAGTGGGTCCCCATCGCCACATGCATCTGCTTCGCAAAAATTATTATTCCTATCGAAGCAAGAATACCATGGATTACTGTTGTTGGAAAAATTTCTGCGATCCTTCCCATTTTTAACAACCCAATTAATACTTGAAGAGCTCCAGCTACAATAATTGCGGCTAAAACATATCGATAAGCTTGCACCGGTCCGCAGCCGTCATCCATTGCTATTACAGCCGCAAGAACGACACCTATCAAACCAGCCGCTGGTCCATTGATAGATAATGCAGAACTCCTAAAAAAAGTGGTTGCAAGGCCAGCTATAACAGCGGTGATTAATCCGGCAATCGGTGGAATACCAGAAGCAACTGCAATAGCTAAAGAAAGTGGCAGAGTAACCAATGAAACACTAATCGCTGCTACAACGTCACTTCTCCAGTGGTGAGTAAACCCCTTCCATCCAGTGAATGGTATGTTTTCCTGCCTATTAGCCATTTGGTTTTTTCAATAATCTATTGGGGTTTGAAGATAGGTGATTTTTTTTATTCATCGACTTTCAATGAATAATTCTGAGGCGATATAATCTGCACGCAACTTTCCTTCTCTGGTTAGAAGAAGTAGATCATCCTCTCGTAGCAACCACTGAAGACTGATAAATTTTTCAACTTTCTCGTTAAAATCTTCACTTTGCCTATATTCCCAATCGAGACGAGCGAGCTTCACTCCGTAGGATGTTCTCAAGCCAGTTAATATAGCTTCATTAAACTGGTCCTCTCTGCTGAGCGTCTCCTTTTCATATACTGTTTCCTGCGATGTGATGGTTTTAATATACAATTGATTATTGGCAATATTCCAGCTACGTGAAAAGCCATTGAACGAATGTGCTGAAGGTCCAACACCTAAATACCATTCTCCTTTCCAATAATTAGAGTTATGTCTTGACTCAAAGCCAGTTTTACAAAAATTGGATATTTCGTATTGTTCATAGCCGCTCTTTTCCATCATGGCAAGTAAATGAAGAAATTGCTCAGATTGAGCTTCTTCGGAACTGATCGCAATTTGACCCTTCTTAACCCAATTATTGAGTGCAGTTTTGTCTTCCACTGTTAAGCAATACGCTGATAAATGTGGTACACCCATATCTATTACCTTTTGTACATGGTTTCCCCATTCAACTAGAGATAAATTTGGTAATCCATAGATCAGGTCTACCGTAAGATTATTGAATCCAGCATGTTGTGCTTTCTCCACGCAAACTAAAGCTTCTTCCACGTTATGCGCTCGATTCATCCATTCTAAATCAACAGATCGAAAAGATTGCAAGCCAATACTCAAACGGTTGATACCTACAGATTTCCATATACTTAGATTATCATCCGAAATGTCATCTGGATTTGATTCCAGCGTAATTTCTACGTCATCTTGTATAAGATAGTTCGTCCGTATTGTACCAATAATTGATAAAAGCTCATCTTCTGTTAATAAGCTTGGTGTTCCGCCTCCAAAATAAATAGTGCTTAAGTTAAAGTTAGCCAGGTAAGATTTTCTATTTATCAGCTCCAAGCATATGCTCTCAATCATTTTATCTCTATAAGACTGAAAAGTGGTACTAAAGTGAAAATCACAATAGGAGCACTTTTGCTTACAAAAAGGAATATGTACATAAATACCTGCCATGATTCCCAAAAATACGGAAATGTACAACCGAGACAAGCAAATGATAAAATAGCTGACTATACTTTGGAGACTGCTCAAATAACCAATACTTTTCCAATACCAAACAAAAACATGAACTTAGAAGAACAGAAGAAATTGTTAAACCACGAACTTGAACAGTTCAATTCCATTCTTAATGAGATTTTGCCTCGTTACATCGAATTGATAAAAAATAAAGATATCTCAACCGATGAGGAAAAGGAACTTGGAGAAATTGAGCATTTCTTGATTGAGGTGAATGCAAAAATTGCTGAAATAAAAAACAAGCTTGATCAGGATTTATTTGGTGAGACATTAAATCACTATTATAAGGCTAAACAAGAAGCAATTAATGGCGACCCAAAAGCTAAAAAACGACTAGCTCATTTACGAACTCTCTTTATAGAATCAGTTCAGAATGATGAATTCTTTAAATGGAATTGAGCAATCACTAAATCAATTGACTCCCCATTGTGGTCCATCGAATTTTCTCTAACTTGTCGATGAATCAAGAACCACAAAAATGACCAGAAAGTATAGACTTACTCATCAATTAATTCTCTTATTAAATTAAACGTTAATCAAATGAAACTATCCCTCCTAATCATACTATTTATACTCAGTACAAAAGTATCAATGAGTCAACAAACTATCACCGATTCAATAATGCACGACGGTATCCAACGATCCTATATATTATATGTTCCAGGTTCTTATACACCTGGGACGAACGCTCCACTTGTTCTTAATTTTCATGGGTATACCAGCAATGCACAAGAACAAATGTTTTACGGAGATTTCAGATCTATTGCCGATACCGCAGGGTTTCTCTTGGTTCACCCTCAGGGAACACTGGACGGGAGTAATCAACCTTATTGGAATGCTAGTTGGGGAGGAACTGTAGATGATATTGGATTTACGTCAGCACTGATTGATTCTTTGGCGGCAGATTACTCCATAAATCTTGATCGTGTTTACAGCACAGGAATGTCAAATGGCGGCTTTATGAGTTATACTCTTGCCTGTTCATTGAGTAATCGCATAGCTGCAATCGCTTCGGTGACTGGCAGTATGAACACCAATCAATCACTTGGCTGTTCTCCTCAACATCCGATGCCTGTAATGGAAATACATGGAACTGCGGACGCCGTTGTACCTTATCTTGGCAACGTAAATATTGCTCCGATCTCAGGTGTATTGAGTTATTGGGTCAATACAAACGTTTGTGACATCACACCCATTGAAACAGCAGTTCCTGATAATGCTATGACGGATGGTTGCACAGCAACTCATTTCATTTATAAGAATGGAAACAATGGTGTGGAAGTAGAACATTACCGAATTAATTCAGGAGCGCATACATGGCCTGGCTCTCCGATTACTATAGGTGTAACAAATCATGACATCAATGCATCAGAAAAAATATGGCAGTTTTTTGCCCAATACGATATCAATGGTAAGATTCTCAGTGTTGATTATCTTGACAATCTAAAAATTCAGCTATTCCCAAATCCAACAAACGCTATTTTACAAATTGAAGGAATTGAATTTACCCCAGATGTAACTATTGAAATACAAAATATATCTGGAGAGATAATTAGAACCGAAGAAAATCCAACTTATTTACTTAATATTTCTGAGTTGTATACCGGTATATACTTTTTGAATATTCATCACTCAAAAGGCACTAGCACGGTTAAATTTATTAAGGAATAATTCTTTTAAGTTAACGTTCAAAAACACAAAAAAGCAGAAAAATATGTATTTTACGTTTCGTCATTTCAAGAGATATGCGGCGTTAAAAATACAGTAAAAATATAACGCTTGAGATATAAAGATCTTCGTGATAAATACTTCTACAAAGTAGAAATACTTACTTTGTAAGTAATATGAAACACGATTTCCAAATCATTGCACCAAAAAACATGGAGACCATAGAATGGGCAAGTGGCACAAGCTGTGAACTCTTCATTAGTCCTAAGTCAGCGAGATTTTCTAAGAAAAATTTCGATTTCAGGTTAAGCATCGCTACTGTAGAAGACAATTCATCAATATTCACGGAACTCCCCAAAATAAAACGCACTACTTTGGTGTTAGAAGGCGAGACAACTCTTTCCCATAAAGAACAGTATACAAAGCACCTCAAAAGGTTTGATCAAGATACTTACAATGGTGATTGGGCAACTTCCTCTGAAGGAAAAAGTACCAATTTCAACCTCATGACCCGTGGGTCAGTACAATCAGAGGTCAAAGCTAATTCACTCGAAAAAGACGAGCAATTGGCTTGTCCGACGAATGGTGGACAAGCTAGTGTTTATGTACACAATGGTAGAATAGCTGTTGTCATGATGAACGATGCTGAAGTTGTCGAGGCTGGAAGCTTATTTGTTCTGCCTTCAACAATACCTCTAGTCATTGTGAAGGCTTTGGAAGAAAGTGAATTAATTATCACCCATATTTCAAAATAAAAAACCGCCCCGAAAATCGAGGCGGCTTTATGTTTTGTTAGAATAATGAACTACAAATCAAACTTGATTCCTTGCGCTAATGGCAAATCATCTGTGTAGTTGATTGTATTTGTTTGTCTTCTCATGTAAATTTTCCAAGCATCAGATCCAGACTCACGTCCACCACCTGTTTCTTTTTCTCCGCCAAATGCTCCACCAATTTCAGCTCCTGAAGTTCCGATATTAACATTTGCGATTCCACAGTCAGATCCTGAACATGATAAAAATGCCTCAGATTCTTTCAAACTATTTGTCATAATTGCTGACGACAACCCTTGTGGAACATTGTTTTGAATAGCGATTGCGTTCTCAACATCTCCTGAATACTTCATGATGTATAAGATTGGCGCAAAAGTTTCGTGCTGGACAATAGCAAAATCATTCTTCGCCTCAACGATTGCCGGTTTAACATAGCACCCAGACTCATATCCTTCACCTTCGTAAACTCCACCTTCAACCAATACATTACCACCTTCGGCCTTTGCTTTCTCCAATGCGTCATTGTACATACGTACAGCATCGTGGTCGATTAATGGTCCAACGTGATTATTTTCATCCAAAGGATTTCCAACTTTCAATTGACCATATGCATTAACAATTGCGCTAACAAACGTATCATAAACATCTTCGTGAATAATCAATCTTCTTGTTGAAGTACATCGTTGTCCACCAGTTCCTACAGCTCCAAATACCGCTCCTGGAAGAACAATCTTCAAATCTGCGGTTGGCGTGATAATGATCGCATTGTTTCCTCCAAGCTCCAATAGAGACTTTCCTAAACGCGCTCCAACTGCAGCTCCAACTGCTTTACCCATACGAGTAGAACCAGTTGCAGAAACCAAAGGAACTCTTTTATCATTCGACATTAATATACCAATATCAGCTCCACCAATTACCACATTAGAGACTCCTTCTGGAACTCCATTAGCATCAAACACTTCTTTAGTGATGTGTTGACAAGCTATTGCGGTAATCGGAGCCTTTTCAGATGGTTTCCAAACACAAACATCTCCACAAACCCATGCAAGAGCAGTATTCCAATTCCAAACTGCAACAGGGAAGTTAAATGCAGATATAATTCCAACTATTCCAAGAGGGTGGTATTGCTCATACATTCTATGTCCTGGACGTTCTGAGTGCATTGTCAAGCCATGTAACTGACGAGAAAGTCCAACAGCGAAGTCGCAGATATCGATCATCTCCTGTACTTCACCCAATCCCTCTTGGTATGATTTTCCCATTTCATAAGAAACAAGTTTACCGAGAGGCTCTTTATACTCACGTAGTTTAGTCGCTAGTTGACGAACAACTTCTCCACGAGCAGGTGCTGTCCACTTTCGCCATTCAATGAATGCTTCTTGTGCTTTCAAAATCACTGCTTCGTAATCTGCCTCAGTCGCAGCATTCACTGATGCAATTACGTTTCCATCTACCGGAGATACAGAGTCGATCTTTTCACCACGTGTGTTGAACCAATGTCCTCCTGTTGAAGCTCCTTTATTTAATTCTTTAATCCCTAATTGAGTAAGGATTTCCTTCATTCCTAAGTCTGTTAATACTTCAGCCATTGTATGTTGTTAATTATTTGTTTCTGTTCACAAAATTACGTTAAATTTTTCATTCTGTTCTTTGCCACATCCAATAGAACCCTGCTGAAAGCGCTCCTAACGTTGTTGCCACAAGATACAACCAAAGATGTTCAGTATGTCCAGAGACAACAGCTGGGGCTAAACTTCTAAAAGGATTCATGCTTGCATTGCTAATTGGACCTGCATACAACGCTTCTAACCCTACCGTTGTACCAATGGCAATTGGAGCAAAATATTGCTCAATTCTTCGTCCCTGTGAAGTAAGTAAAATAACCATCATGAGCATGAACGTTAAAATGAACTCCAACACAAAGGATTGCCATTCTGATCCTTGGGGCAAAGAAGATCCAAGAAAATCATTTTCTGGAAAAAGAAGCTTCAATACAAAGCTAGCAACAAATGCTCCAATTAACTGCGCTCCTATATAAGGAAATACTTCTTTTTTGGGATGAAGCTTTAATAACACTAAAGTAAACGTCACAGCAGGATTCATATGCGCACCTGATATTCGGCCATATGCAAAAATCATGATCATCACTATCAATCCCCAAGCAGTTGCAACCCCAAAATGCGAAATTGCTCCTTGCGATTCGGTATTAATAACCATTGCACCCGTTCCACAAAAAATCAGGAAAAAGGTTGCGACCATTTCTGCGACATACCTTTTCATAAATAAGCAGCAGCAAATTCATAACAATAAGACCTCACCATATCTCTCACCTCATCAAACTGTGCCATGATTTCTTCTTCCGTACCTTTTGCTTTTGCTGGATCAGGGAAGTTCTTGTGAAACCGAACTGCTTTTGAAGGGAAATATGGACAACGTTCTTTAGCATTATCACAAACCGTAATTATGTAATCAAATTCAATTGATCCGTATTCGTCTATATGATTTGATGTGTTTTGAGAAATGTCTATCCCATCTTTCTCCATTGTAATAATAGCCCTAGGATTAACACCATGTGTTTCTACCCCAGCACTATAAACAGTGACTCCTTCTTGTGAAAAAGCCTTCAAATACCCATCAGCAATTTGGCTTCTACAGCTATTTCCTGTACAAAGAACTAATACATTCATTTTCTTTGTTTTGTTTAGCAGCATCCAGAACCAGGTTCACAAGCATTAGGTTTGCGTCCGTACACCGTAATGCTATAGATTCCAAACTCACCTGATTTGTACTCGCTAATTTCTTCATCCGATAAATAATTCTTCAATATTTCATCTGGTAATAGAATCGGCTTCTCCTTTTGGATAGAAACGGCTTCAAAACCAGTATTCATAATGATTCCCATGTAATCATCTAATTGAATGGCTCCTGACACACATCCAGCGTACATTTCAGCATCATTTTTCAATCCTTCTGGTAATTCTCCCTTCAATACAACATCGGAAACGCTAAAGTGACCACCTGCTTTCAATACTCGCATCGTTTCACTAAATGCCTTTTTCTTATCTGGCACTAGGTTCAGTACACAGTTGCTCACAACCACATCAATAGAATCCCCGCCAATTGGCATATTTTCTATATCTCCCTGGCGAAATTCTACATTGTTGAAGCCAAGCTTATCAGCATTTTCACGGGCTTTGTTCACCATCACTTCAGTAAAATCTAAGCCTATAATCTTGCCCTTTTCTCCTGCTAAAGCTCTAGAAACAAAACAATCATTACCTGCTCCAGAACCAAGATCCAAAACGGTATCTCCTTCTTTAATTTGTGCAAACTCTGTTGGTATGCCACATCCAAGGCTCAAATCAGCATCCTCATTGTATCCTTTTAACTTACTATAGTCTTCCGAGAAAATGGTATAATCAACACTACAACTACTGTCTATCCCGCAACAAGATGCCGCATTCATTTCTTTAGATTGTAAAGCAATTTCTGCGTACTTTTCCTTAACAGTGTTCTTTAATTCTTCAGCTGTTTTCATCGTTCCTTATTTTTAAATTTTAATTAACAGCAGTCTGATTCTTTACAGACTCCTGAGCTAAATAGTTCATTTATTTGAATACTGAATGTGTTCCAGTTCTCTTGATTGATGCAATAACACATACTTGTGCCGTCAATCGTACCTTGAATCAATCCAATAGACTTTAATTCTTTCAAGTGTTGAGAAATTGTGGACTGCGCCAGTCCTATTTCTGTAACTAAATCACCGCAAATACAGGTTTCAGATTTAATAATTGATTCAAGAATTGCCAATCTCGCCGGATGTCCAAGTACCTTGATCATCTTTGCAAGATCTACCTGCGCAGTGGTATAATTATCTGTTTTAGTTAAACCCATTCATTCATCTTTATATCGCAATATTACGATTAATTCGTTAATTAAGTAAAAAAACAAACAAGGAAAATTAAAAATAGGCACAAGCAAACACGATTTTATTACATTTGAACTAGAACCTTTTTACATGGGAAATCCATATGTACTCATCATGGCACTATCTGGTGTCATCATTCTTAGTTTCTTTTTCAATATTATTTCGAAAAAGACCAATATTCCGTCTGTCCTATTGCTTATCGGTCTTGGAATGGGAATTAAAGCAGCTTTACATGTTACAGGTGCATTTGATAAAGAACTACAGCTCAATACGATCTTGGAGGTGCTCGGGAATGTAGGATTGGTTATGATTGTGTTGGAGGCTGCTTTGGATTTAAAACTAGAACGCGATAAACTTGGATTGATCTTGCGGTCATTCTTAGTTGCAGGTCTTGGTATTGCAGGTTCAATGTTCGCATTAGGTGCATTTTTCTTGTATATATTTCCATCAACTGATTTTTACACAGCTCTTATTTATGCTATTCCGTTGAGTATTATGAGCAGTGCTATTATTATTCCAAGCGTCGGTCGTTTGACAGGTAATAAGAAGGAGTTTATGGTCTACGAAAGCACCTTTTCTGATATCCTCGGGATTATGGTATTCTACTTCATGATTGGTGCAGACGGTGGAGCAGGAGGAGATTCTGTTGCTTGGGAGATCTTTCTGAATGTTACCGGAACCATTGTTTTATCAGTCGTTGTAGCATATGTTATGGTTTATCTTTTCCAAAAATTACAGATGCAGGTTAAACTATTTTTGATTATTGGAGTTTTGATGTTATTATTTGCTGTAGGAAAGTATTTTCACTTGTCCTCTCTCCTAATTATTCTGGCCTTTGGTTTAGTCCTAAACAATACTGATATTTTCTTTCGTGGAAGATTATCCAAATTATTCGATAAGAATAAAGTCGCGCCCATTCTTCACGACTTTCACACGCTCACCTTGGAATCTGCTTTTCTCATTCGCACCTTCTTCTTCGTTGTATTTGGCTTGAGTATTACTGTGAGTTCACTTTACAACGTAGAAGTCGCTATTAACAGTTTTGTGATTGTCGCTATTCTTTACATCATCCGTTTTATTTTACTGAAAATCGTAGCTAAAGACAATATCTTTCCCGAAGTTTTCATCGCTCCACGTGGCTTAATTACTGTTTTGTTGTTCTTTGTTCTCATGAAAAACGACACCTATCAAATATCCAATTTCGATACGGGGCTTTTATTATACCCTATTCTAATTACGAGCCTTATAATGATGGTTGCGTTGATCACTTACAGAGGAGAAAAATTTTCGGATTTACTCCCAACCTTGCCGATGGGTAAAAAATCTGCTGAGAATAGTGAACAAATAGATGAGAATACGGAGACGCAAGATTTTGATGGTTTTAGTCACTAGAATAGAGCGCAATCAATGAGACCTTCATTATTGTCGACTTTATACTAAAAGAAAAGAGAGATTGTATCCATAAAATACTATCCATTCATCCAATTTCAATTTTTAGGTTAAGATCATCTAAATTGACATTGTCGATCTCACTTTTAATTAGTAAATTCGTTACAAGAAAATTCAAACGATTAATTATGAAAAAAATTTACTTAAGTGTTATGTCTTTGGTTGCTGTTGCTGGGTTGAATGCCCAAGTAGCATTAGATTATCAGTCTGCTCCAAAGAATTCATCATTCAACACAGGAAAAATCACTCATCAACAAACAGGAAATGTTGAGAAGGTTTTACTATGGTCAAACGATATTTCAGTGGCTGCTGATTGGGGGTTCTCAAATACTTCTAATCCAGCGCAAGATTGGTATATTGAGACTGACCCTGCAAACGTTCCTTCGGATGGACCCGTTTCTATGACAACTGCGGCAAACGGTTTCTTAATGATTGATTCGGATACTCAAGGACAAAGTGCAACACAAGATGCTTATGCAACTTATCAAGGAGCAACAACGATTAATCTTACAGGACAATTTAATGTTACTTTGGAATTCGAGCAACACTATCGTACTTATTTAGATGAGCGTTATGTGGATATCAGTGCTGATAACGGAAACAATTGGACTACCTACACCGTAACCGATGGTTCTGAAAGTGGAGGTACAGTTATTAGTGGAATTCATTCTATAGATATTTCTTCTATCGCTGGAAATGTTTCTGATCTTAAACTTCGTTTTCACTATGTTGGAGCTTGGGGATGGCATTGGGCTGTAGATGACATTCGTATTAAAACTACTGAGGCTTATGACCTAAGTGCAAATGGTAATGCCTGGGGTGTTATGGGAGCATGGGGAGTAAATCTTCCTTACTATACTACTCCTGCTGCTCAAATTCAACCAATTAACTTCTGTGGAATCAACAACAATGTTGGTTTGAACGATGTTGCTGATGCAACTTACACGGTAAATGTTCCTGCTGGTTCTTTTACTGGGTCTGGTTCAATTAATTCAGTAGCTGGAGCAATTGATACAATTTGTGCTACTACTCAATTCACTCCTGCTGGAGTTGGAACTTATGTAGCTGATGCTTCTATGTCAACTTCTAATCCTGATACGGGGCCATTAAATAATGACTTCGCTGATATCACATTTGAAGTTGCTTCAGAAATTTATGCCCGCGATAATGTTCTTGTTAACGGTGCAACTGATGGAGGTACATATAATCAAGGATTTGGATTCGAAGTTGGTAACATCTTTGACATGTTTGCTGATGCCGATATTACATCTGTGCAAGTTCACATTGGCGAAAATGCTGTGCCTGGTGCAACTGTTTACTCAAAGTTATATTCAATTGATGCATCCACTGGAGATTTCGTATTTATTGATCAATCAGACTACTACACGTTAACTGCTGGTGATTTAGACAACGCAATTGATCTTCCTTTATTAAATGGAGCTTACACTTTAACTAATGGTGAGCCTTATTTAGTTGTTGTTGCTACTGACGGTGACGGTGGAAACTCAGATGATTTAATTGTAGGAACTGGTGGTGATTCTGAGCCTCAAACTACATTCTACTATGATGCGACTGATGCGACATGGTATTACACTACAGCTACTCCAGCCGTTCGTATGAATTTTGATGCTACAATAGGTTTAAACGAAACTTCTAACCTATTCGAAATGGAAGTATATCCTAATCCAGCTAACGAAGTAGCAAATGTTTCATTTAACTTAAACAACGCTGCTGATGTTAATGTAAACGTTACTGACCTTTCTGGGAAAGTAGTATACACGTTAGCACTTGGAAACTTAAACGCTGGTTTAAATGAAGTAACATTGAACACTGCAGCATTTGCTAACGGTTTTTACACTGTGAATGTTAATGCTGACAACGCTATTTCTTCAAAGAAATTAGCAGTTCGAAAGTAATTTGATATTGTCCCTCTTTTAAATAAGGGACGGAAACAATATCTATTTAGATTAAAAAAGAAACCCTTGATACAATGTATCAAGGGTTTCTTTTTGTGTTAAGTATTTATTGCAAGCAACGATACTCACGTTCACTGATCTAATACCACTTCACCGTTAACTTACCTGTTGTCTTCCCGCTTTCTAATGCTGCGTGTGCCTCAGCCAAATCATCAGCATTATATATACCACCAACTTGCGGTATTAATTTGCCTTCATTAAATAAACTCACAACTTCCGTCAGACAGTACTCCATTACCTCGGGTTTATTGTCGGCTATTTTCAACATGTTTACGCCAAGGATATTCTTTGACCGCATCATAAGCCCTATAGGTAAGACCAGTCCCATTTTTCTAACGAAATTTAACTTGGAAAAAAAGCCCCATTTTCCATTAGCTAATTCAGAACCTCCAAATAAGATCATTCGCCCTCCTGACCCAAGTATCTGCATGTCTTTTTTGTACGTTGATCCAGCGACTGGGTTAAAACTGATATCAATTCTTTCCCCTTCTAGAAAGTCATTAATTTGATTTATGTAATCCGAAGTATTGTAATTAACGATATAATCAGCACCAAGCTTTTTTACAAGATCTGCCTTTTCTTCTCGGCCAACCTTAGCTATTACTTTGGCTCCTTTTAACTTTGCAAGTTGTATGAGGATTGTTCCTACCCCACCAGCAGCAGCATGTATTAATACTGTATCAGCTTTATGTATTGGTGTTAAATACTCTGCCATATAATAAGCTGTAACGGCCTGCGTGCACAATGCCATCAATTCCGAAGCAGGTTGATCTTGAACCTCAACAACAGCATAATCATTCGTAATCACATGTTTTGCGTATCCCCCAAAGCGACAAAATGCTATTACACGCTTACCTAATAACGTTCCATTTGCCTCGGGTCCACATTCAACAATTTTCCCTACAACCTCATAACCCACGACACATGGAAAAGGAGGTGCTTCACGGTACAACCCCCGTCGCGCCATAACATCCGCGTAATTCAACCCGAAAGCCTCGACCTTCACAACAACTTCTTTCCCTTCAGCATTTTTTAGCTCAAAAGATCTTCTTTCAAAAGCCTCTTGTGCTGACCCTTTCTTTACTAAGAAAAATGCTTCGCTTTGTATCTTATCCATTCTTACCTTCAATAACAATTACAATCTCACCTTTAGGTGGATTTTCTTCATAATATGCTTTTACTTCTAAGGCCGTTCCACGTTTGTACTCTTCATACATTTTTGTTATTTCACGAGCTACACACACCTGACGATCTGACCCCATAAATTCAGCAATCTGCCCTAGGCATTTTACTAACCGGTGTGGAGATTCATAAAGCACAACTGTGCGCGTTTCTTCTGCAATAATTTTTAGTCTCGTTTGACGTCCTTTTTTATGTGGTAGAAACCCTTCAAAAACAAAACGGTCACAAGGGAATCCACTTGCTACAATTGCAGGAATAAGAGCTACTGGTCCAGGTAAACACTCAATATCAATACCTTTGGCCAGACATTCACGAACCAATAGAAAGCCAGGATCCGAAATCCCCGGTGTTCCAGCGTCCGAGACCAACACAGTAGAGGTGTTTGCAATGATTTTTTCAATAGACGACGCCAATGCTTTATGCTCATTGTGGGCATGAAATGGCTGAACAGACTTTTGAATTTCAAGGTGATTTAGTAGTTTTTTAGTCACCCTTGTATCTTCAGCAAAGATTAAATCTGTTTCTTTCAAAACGCGAATTGCTCGCAAGGTAATATCCTCAAGATTTCCTATGGGTGTTGGTACGATAAAGAGTTTTGACATGTTTATAAATTAACGCGTTAGAACCACATAATCCTGTAAAAGTGTCTGCAAAAATTTCATTCTTTTTTCAGGTGTTTCAGGTAATCCGAGCAATTGCGCAGACTCATCAGCCAATTCGATCGCAAACTTTTTCGTCGCTGTATTAGGATTCGCTCGAACACGTTGGATTGTATTTTTAATCAATAACATATCCTCATCAGTAAATAAGATCGCCTGTGGATATTCTGGTTCATAGTTTTCTTGGTTCTTTATTGACAAGACATCTCTCAATGTGTAGTGAACGCTAGATTTATTCTTAATTACAATAGTATTGGCCATTACATCACCCATCCGTTGCCTTCGTTGAGAAGTTCCCGCATAAACAATCCCCATCAGTCCAATTGCAAACCAAAAAAGCACAAAAAAATCAGCGCTAATCCATAAAAAATCTCCCTTAAACATCCAGCGAGTAAATACTTCTCTTAAACCGGGTCGCTCTCCTGAAACAGTCACGACACGAATCCCAAGGATAAATTTCCCCAAACTCTGACCTTGCGTCAAGTACTCAATCACTGGATTGTAAAAAATCCATGGGAGCTTCATTAATAATAATTGGAAAAACAAAAATGATCCTAAATCTGCTTCAAAAAAACCACTGAAACCGATGACCATTCCACAAATGACGAAATAAATTACAAAAGCTAAAGCATCGATAAGAGCTGCAGCCGCACGTTGACCAACTGAGGCCAATTCGTACTCAATTTTAACATTTTGCGCAGACTCAAACTCTATAGATTTCATTCTAATTTGTTGGATTAAAGATACCCATTTCATGGAACAAATCAAGTTGATGAGTTAAAGCCTTGATTTACCTGTAAATGCTGCTTGTTTAGATAATATCTAAATAGTGGATTTATGACAAATCTATGACAATAGAAGTGCGCGTACTCCTCATCTTTGTAGTTGTGTTAAAGACCAAGGGCTTGGACGCCTTACATATCGTCGCTTTTACCCATCGAAATCTTTCTGTAAGTGAGGTTGGGGAATTACATATAGAAGAGGCTAATCAACAAGCAAGATTGTCTTTTCTAAAAGGGGTAATGGAGTTAGACGAGATTATGTTTTTGTCTACTTGTAACCGAGTAGAGTTCGTATTCAAAACACAACAAACAGTTAATGTTGAATTCTTAAATCGTTTCTTCCGTGAATTGTATCCCGACCTGAGTGAAGAACAAGACAGACGTTTTTCTACAGCTGGTTATGTGTTTAGTGGTTCTGATGCTGTCGAGCATATTTTTTCTGTTGCCTCTTCCGTTGATTCCATGGTGGTGGGTGAACGTGAAATTATTACTCAGGTGCGTCATGCTTATGATGCCTGCTGTAAAATGGGGTTAACCGGTGATTTACTTCGAATTCTTGTGCGTCATACTATTGAAACTGCAAAGAAGGTGTATACGGAAACAAGTATTGCACGTAAACCTGTTTCTGTTGTCTCTTTGGCATATCATAAATTGAGGGACATGAACGTCCCTCTAGATTCGCGAATATTAATCGTTGGAGCTGGAGTGACCAACAATAACATGAGTCGCTTTCTTCGAAAACATGGATTTACCAATTTTAACGTCTTTAACAGAACTTTTGAAAAGGCGGAAAAACTTGCATCTGCTTTGAATGGAATGGCTCACGAGCTTTCTGCATTGCGACTATTCAACAAAGGGTTTGATATAATCATAACATGCACTGGTTCTGAGAACCACATTCTGACACCTGAGATTTACGAACATTTACTTCAGGGGGAAACAACGAGAAAAGTTGTTATTGATATTGCTATCCCACAAGATTTGTCTCCGGAAATAATTACGGCGTATAATGTAACGCATATTTCAGTAGAAGTGCTTCAAAAAATTTCAAATGAAAATTTGAAGGCGCGCTCAAAAGAAATTCAGCACGTTGAGGAAATTATTGCTGAATCTTTATACGATTTTGAAAAGGTACACCATGCTCGTTCTGTAGAAATAGCTATGCGTGAAGTCCCGAATAAAGTGAAAGAAATTCGTTCAATCGCAATGAATGAAGTCTTCAAAAATGAACTAAACGAGCTTGATTCAAACTCCTTGGAAACACTGGAAAAAGTAATCGGCTATATGGAGAAAAAGTACATGAGCGTACCAATGCTAATGGCGAAAGAAATTCTGTTAAAAAACCGTCTCTAATGAAACATGTAGTAATCGGATCAAGAGGAAGTGATCTTGCATTATGGCAGGCATACTTTGTTAAGTCCGAATTAGAAAAGCTCGGCTGCTCGGTTGAGATCAATATTATAAAAACACAAGGCGACAAAATTCAGCACCTCAGCTTTGATAAGTTGGAGGGTAAGGGGTTTTTTACAAAAGAAATTGAGGACGCATTATTGAATAAGAGTATCGATTTAGCCGTTCATTCTCACAAAGACTTAGAAACGACCCCACCAGACGGATTGAAAATTTCTTGTGTCTCGCAACGGGCTAACCCTGCAGATATTCTACTCATCAATAAGGACGCTATTGATTCAACTCAAAAGTGGTCTTTGAAGTCTAACGCGATAGTAGGAACATCATCAGCACGTAGAAAATCACAAGTATTAAATTACAGAAGTGATGTTACCATAAATGACCTTCGTGGAAATGTACCTACTAGAATTGACAAATTGCGTCAAGGAAACTATGATGCCATTTTGTTAGCAAAGGCAGGTGTAGACCGTTTAGAATTAGACTTAAGTGAATTCGAAGAGGTTGTCTTAGACCCAACAGAATTTATCCCTGCTCCTGCGCAAGGTGTTTTGGGCTTACAAATTCGTGAAGGAGACAATGAACTTCATACTATTTTACAAAAAATGAATTCCCCGGAAGTTCAGCAGCGAATTGAATTAGAACGCAAAGTGCTGAATTTACTCGATGGAGGTTGCCAATTGCCTCTTGGAGTATTTTGCACAGTAGACAATCAATTGTATGTGTCTTACGCGCCTTCTCTTGATGGTAAATGTGTCGAGCTTAATTATTCAGTAATAGAATTCGAAGGTATGGCAGAAAAAGTCATTTCTGATCTTCATGCAAAAACAGCTCTTGACTCATAAGGTATTCATATCGAAACAAGCCTCAGAAGTACAAGAGTTAAATAGCTTCTTAGATTCAAATGGTGACCGCCTGATCGCACATTCTTTTCTACATTTTGAAAAAATAGAATTTGAACTTGATCGCAATTACGATGTGATCTTCTTTGGAAGTCCTCGTGCCGTAATTTTCTTCAAAGCACAAGCTACTATTCCAGAGAACGTGCTCATTGCCTGCACCGGAGCTAAGACAGCCGAATTGCTAAAGCAAACAGGGCATATTGTCGATTTTGAAGCAGTGAATAGTGGCAAGATGAAAGAAGTTGCAAAAGAATTTAAAGAATGGTGCGGTGAAAAGCACGTTTTATTCCCGAGTTCAGATCTATCATTAAAGACTGTTTCATCTCTTTTCGATCCTGAGCAAAAAACAGAGGTCTCCGTTTATAGCACGCAAATTAAAGGCAAAGAAATAGAGTCTAGCGACACCTATGTGTTTACCAGTCCGTCAAACGTTAAAGGTTTTATTGAAGGCAATACTACGCTTCCTGATAATGCTAAAGTCATTGCTTGGGGGGAAAGCACAGCTGCGGCCTTAGCTGAAAACGGATTCACTGTCAACGAAATTCTCTCTGTAGCTTCCATTGGGAGCTTGATTCAAGCCATTAACAAATAAAAAAGCCTTCCCGTTGAGAGAAGGCTTTCAGTTAATCAAGAATTTCTAATAGACTTTTTAGTGTCTATTTCACAACAAACTGCACAGTACGTTCAGCACTTCCAGTATTAATTGTAAGGAAGTATAATCCTTGTGCTAATTGTCTAGTGTCGATCAAAGCCGTGTTTGATCCTGCATTCGCATTTACGATATGCTGCTGCATTATTTTACCCGAAAGGTCCTGAATTTTTAATGAACTCTGTTGAGCATTATTTAATGTAAACGCAACGCTTAGTTCTTCATCGACAGGGTTTGGGTAAACATTCACACCACTGAGATCAATCAATTCATCCAATCCGACAACTAAATCGTCTGATGGCGATCCTTCGTAGATATTAATGTTGTCTATGTACATATTGTTACCACCTCCTGCTTCAAATAAAAACTTGTAGCGGAACTTATCCGTCCAGTATGTGTTTGTAATATTGGTTATATGCACTGTAGTCCAATCAGCGTCAGAAGATGGAGTATACGCTGAAGATTGCGTTTGAGTCGAAAGTAACGAGCCTTGTGATACAAAACGGTTAGCCCAAGAGTCTCCACAATTTGCAGTAACCTGAACTCTTAGCCTATCATTATCAGAACTATTTTTGCGTTTGTAAGCGTATCGAAAGCTTAAGGTCATCGAAGTTGAGACTCCAGACAAATCAATTGATTTCGAAGCTAATTCATCAATTGATCCAACCGGTTGATTAAAATTAGCCAGTTTTGCTGATTTCGAACTGGACAGACCAACTGTTGAGCTTAATTCCCACTCAGCACTTCCACCAAGATTATTTACTTCCCAATCTGCATTATTATTAAGTGTTGAAAAATTTTCGAAACCTTCTAGAATTGGAATGGCCACAGGTGCAGCCAATACTCGGATATAGGATGTCTTTATCTCATCATCTGAATTAGAACCATCGGTTGCATTTAAAGTGACTTGATACAAGCCAGGCGTATCATAGGTTATCAATGGATTCTGAGATGTAGAACTCCCTGGGTTCCCACCGTCAAAAGTCCAAGTCCAACCAGAAACATTATTGTATGATTCATCTGAAAATTGCACTTGATCATTCAGACAAATGGTTGTTTTATCTGCACTGAAATCTGTTTTACATAAATAAGTGTTTCCATCAGCTCCAGTTGCAATAAGATTTGAATTTGTCTTCAAATTGTTTCTGTTAGCAACATTAGAATTCAGAGCATTACGCATACGCGTAACTTGACCAGGTGTAAACATCTTTGAACAGTACGAATAATTCATATAATTCTCTACGTTAGCTCGCGGGCCACAGGTCATTTCATTCAAACTGCAAGACGTAACACCAATTTCATTTGGTGTATCATTAACACCATCATCATCATTACAACTTGACGCATTTCCTGGGTTGTTATTTGGTCCCCAAACATGATCAAGGTTTAACCAGTGTCCCACCTCATGAGTCAAAGCACGACTTCTATTTGTGTTCCCTGTTCCTATAGAACCTACATAAGTGTGTTGAATCCAAATCCCATTATACATTGAATTTCCAAGCCAATTAGATGGATTGGTGGTGTAGCCAGCGGCGTTACCTACATCTCCACAAACGAAAACATTCAAGTATTTATCTCCTGGCCAATCATTGTTGTAAACATCATTCCCAGCAATAATTGCGTCTACTTGAGCTCCTCCATCTGAACCATCAGTTGCAAGAATATGCTGGGTACGAGTAACCCCACTAAAACAAGTGCCATTTGGAGCCTTTGTTGCCATCACAAATTCGATTTCAACATCTGCAGGTAACCCCTGAAAATCTGCATGTACATTATTTGCATCTGAATTTTGAAGTCGGTAATCTCGATTTAAAATATATAATGCATCTAATATTTGCTCCTTACTTATGTCTTCATTCCCACCGTTGTGAAGAATATGAAATACTATTGGAACGCGCCAAACAGTCGCTTTTGGAATTGGCATTAAAGCTTCTTGCTGACGAATGATTTCATCCTGAGCAAATGAAGCTGCAGCTGCAGGGTTGGCCATCAATTCAGCTTGTTTCTTGTGTGTGAGGCAATATTCTACTGTTTCACCATCGCGGGTATTAGTAGGATCAAACGTGTTAGATTGACTAAGAATAGGAGCACAAAATGCTACTATCCCCAGCATGGAGAGAATTATTCTTTTCATAGTTTTAGAAAGTTTTATTATGCTGTACTTATGACGTCAAGTTAAGGAAATACTTACGAAATCACAAGACATATACTGTAAACGGTGTAAAAACACTAGTGAAGTGCATATTCTAATGATTAAACAGTTATTCTGATCGTAAATCAAATACCACTTGATCTGTATATGGCTTTTTCAAAAGGCTCACAAGTCTCTTTGCGGCCTCTTTAGAGGAAAACAATACGTCATTTTCTTTCATATCAATGAAATTTTGAACAGCTGAAAATTCATCTTCCTTTGCTGCTCTAATTTGACTTTGCATATCGGTATCTATAACACCGGGAGCAACAGCATATACTTTTGGACTATACCCCAATTCCCTCTCTTCGAAGAAAAAAGTTTCTGAAAGCATATTTAGCGCTGCTTTTGATGCACAATAAGCACCCCATGAAGGGATTGCTCTATTTGCTGCTCCTGAACTTATGTTTACTAACGTGAAAGTACTTTTGTTAGTCATCTGATTATACACCTTGGTTGTTAAAACTGTAGGAGCAACAGTATTCACCATCAATACATTTTCAACGTCAGGGAAATCTTGCTCACTTAAACGACCAATATTTCCAATCACTCCTGCATTATTGATCAGTGTTATTGGACCCTCTGAAACCTGAATGTTAAGCTCCATTAATGCATTCAAATCACTCAAATCACATTCGAGAAATGAAAACAAAGGATGATTTATTGAGTGTGAACGTCCAACCCCAAGAACCTTATGTCCTTCAGACAATAAAGCATGAACAATGGCTTCACCTAGCCCTCTAGAAACACCCGTAACGATGTACATTACAGCTTCTCGTTGATTTCTATAAATCGCTCTACACTTTTCGCAGCACCGAATACCACAAGTGTATCTTTCTCTTTAATTTCCATATCGGTCTTTGGCACACCAATAATGTGCTGTTCAGTGCAATCCTCACCATTCTTGGTTACTTCATATTCACGTTTGATAGTGATTAGTGTCATTTCGTATTTATTGCGGAAACCAACATCAGAAATAACTCTACCAACGACACCTTTTGGTGCACGAATTTCTGCAATTTCGTGATCATCCGGCAATTGTAAAAATGATACAATGTTTGGATTCAACAATTTTTCACGAACAACATAAGCAACCTCATTTTCAGGAGTCAAGATTTCTGTTATCCCTATCTTCTCTAAGATCAAACGTTGATGATCTCCACTTGCTCTCGCAATTACTCGTTTTACACCTAAGTCAATAAGGTGCACGCAAGTAAGAACAGTAGCCTCAAAATTTTCACCAATAGCAACTACGGCGGCATCTAATTCATCAAGATTTTGCGTCTCGAGAGCTCTTAAATCAGTCGCATCCAATGCGACTGCATAAGCAACCTCATCTTTTATCTTTTCAATTTTCTTTTCGTCAGGATCATACGCAAAAACTTGTGCTCCCTTTTCCGCCAATCGACGTGCAATCGTGTAGCCATATCGGCCTACACCGATTACAGCAAATTTACTGTAGTTCATAATTTTCTATTTATACAAGAGCTTGTCTCAAATCCTCAATAAGATCCTCAGCATCTTCTACTCCAACACTTAAACGAATCAATGAATCAATAACTCCTATTCTTTCTCTTTCTTCTTTCGGGATAGCCCCATGTGTCATCGTTGCTGGGTGCCCGATTAGGGACTCAACTCCTCCCAGTGATTCTGCCAAAGCAAACACTTTAACATTCTTCACAATTTTGTATGCCTCATCTATATTATTACCAACCAAGGAAAATGAAATCATCCCGCCATATCCATTCATTTGCTTCTTTGCAACCATATGATTTGGGTGAGATTCAAACCCTGGCCAATATACTTTGTCAACTTTTGGATGATTTGCTAAAAAACGTCCTACCTTTTCACCATTCTCGCAATGTCTTTGCACTCTTAAATGCAGCGTTTTTATTCCTCTTAAAACAAGAAATGAATCCATCGGTCCAGTAATTGCTCCTGATGAATTCTGAATACGGTAGATCTCTTTTGCAATTGCATCATCAGAAGTAACTAATGCGCCCATAACAACATCTGAATGACCGCCCAAGTATTTTGTCGCAGAATGCATAACAATATCGGCTCCCAGATCAAGTGGAGTTTGTAAATATGGTGTAGCAAAAGTATTATCTACACATAAACAAGCATTGGCCTTCTTTGCTATGCTAGCCATTACTTCAATGTCAATTATACTCATCATCGGGTTTGTCGGTGTTTCAACCCAAATCATTTTCGTTTTATCGTTAATCTTTTCTTCGACAGATGCGGGGTCTGTCATTCCAACAAAATGAAATTTAATTCCGTATTTTTCGAAAATCGTTTTGAACAAACGGAAAGTTCCCCCATAAAGATCGTTTGTGGAAATCACCTCATCCCCGGGGTTCAGCATTTTCATAACACAGTCTATTGCAGCCAATCCAGACCCGAAGCAAGCGCCATGCTTTCCATTCTCAAGAGCCGCTATGTTCTTTTCTAAGGCATGGCGAGTTGGATTTTGAGTACGAGAATATGCATATCCTTTGTGACTTCCAATTTCCTCTTGAACAAACGTAGAGGTTTGATAAATGGGGGTCATGATTGCCCCTGTCGTCTTATCTGGTTGGACGCCCGCGTGAATTGCCTTTGTTCCGAACTTCATTTCTTGCAATTACTTAATCTTTGCAAAACAAATGTAGTAAGAATCGAGTAGTTTGCGTCTTACTATTATATGCTTCCATCCAATTTCTATTCTTCAACTGTTTAGCGACTGGACAATATTATTATTCCTGTGTAGCATAAGTTACATATCAACTCAATATTAAATAATAATTTGCGGGTTATTATGAACTGCAACTAATCTACACAAAATGAAAAAAATTCTGTCTTTCTTTACTATTCTTGTTTCGTTATCATCAATTGCGCAAACTCCCGAAGAGTTTACAGTTGAAATTGAACCTATTACAATAGCTAATGCTCCTGGCGTTCATTCTTATTCTTTTGGTATAACTGACGATCAAAAATGGGTAGTATTAGGAGGAAGAGTTGACGGTCTTCATCAAAGACAACCATTTGCAGCTTTTTTAGAACAAGATAACAACAAAAACGTTTTTGTAATTGATCCCATTAATGAATTGACTTGGTCCGCCGACTTAAGTGTTCTCCCGACTTCAATTTTTGAGCAATTACAATCTACAAATCAAGAGTTCCACCAGGAAGATACGATGCTATATGCTATTGGAGGTTATGGTAGAAGTAATACTTCAAATGACCATATTACTTTTCCAAATTTAACAGCTATTTCCATCAATCAATTGGCAGATGCCGTTATCAACGGGGATGATATTACTCCTTATTTCCGACAAATCACAGATGCTAACTTGAAAGTAACAGGTGGTCAATTGGGATATTTGAATGGCACTTACTATTTGGTTGGTGGGCATTTGTTTGATGGAAGATACAACCCTGTGGGACCTGATCATGGACCTGGATTCATTCAACAATATACCAATGAAATTAGAACTTTCGAAATTAATGATGACGGTGTGAATCTATCAATATCTAATTACACTGCGACTAATGATACCGTAAATCTTCACAGAAGAGATTACAACATAGCTCCACAAATTTTCCCAAATGGAGACGTAGGATTCACAGCTTTCTCTGGTGTATTTGATTACAGCGATATGCCATACCTAAATACTGTTGATGTCACTCCAGGAAATTATGCTGTGAACAACACCTTTAACCAATACTTAAGCCAGTATCATAGTGCTACAATTCCGCTATTTGATGCCAATGCAAATACCATGCATACACTTTTCTTTGGTGGGTTGAGCCAATTCACTCTTGATAATCAAAACAACTTGGTGGAAGACATTGATGTACCTTTTGTCAAAACAATTAGTAAAGTTTCTAGATTTTCCAATGGCGACATGCAAGAAGTTAAACTAGGGTATGTTGAAATGCCAACTCTTGTGGGGCCGGGTGCGGAATTTATTCCTATTGACCAATACTTTGATAATAATGATATTCTTGATCTAAACGCAATTCCACAAAGTCAAACACTAATTGGATACATCTACGGAGGTATTGAAAGTTCAGCTGAAAATATTTTCTTTGTTAACGATGGTAATCAAAGTTTCGCAAGCAATGTGATTTTCAAAGTCTACTTAAACAAATCCACAGGTGGACAAGAAGAAATATCAATAACTGATAAATCCGTTCTGAATTTAAACATCTATCCTAATCCAGTTAGAAAAATGCTAACCATCTCTTGCTTTGGAGCGAGTCATGGAGAAATTGATGTAACCATTATCTCCACTGACGGCGGAGTTGTCCAAAACGAGACCATTCATGTAAGTGAAATTGGGACTCAAGAATTTAAAGTAAACCTTTCAGGATTAAGCTCTGGCAGCTATATATTAAAAATTGATGATGGTGTGAATCAAGATCAAAAAACATTCGTTAAGAAATAATGAAGGGTCTTCAAAAACTCTTTTTCGTTCTTTCGATAGTTTTACTTGTCAACTCGCATGTCAGCGCTCAAGATAAACTCATTCAAGATGTTACAATTCTTTCGCATGATTCACTTGAAGGGAGAGAAATAGGTACTGTAGGGGAGCTTAAGGCCGCTCGTTATATAGCTAATCGGTTCGCCGATATTGGACTTTCAAAAGCACCCCATGAAGACTCCTTCTTTCAGGTGTTCACTAAAAGATTGCGAGCGCATCCGCATGACACACTCTTTACTGGAAAAGAGGTCACGGGAAGAAATGTACTCGCTTATATCGATAACTCAGCTGAAAAAACGATCGTTGTTGGAGCCCATTACGATCATCTCGGATGGGGCGGTTCTGGGTCCCTACATACTGGTGATCCAGCAATTCACAATGGGGCTGATGACAATGCCAGCGGAGTGGCGGCATTACTCTCTATCGCTGCTGCGTTAAAAAAACAAAAGCTTTCACATAATGTGCTGTTTATTGCATTTACGGGCGAAGAAAAAGGCCTTCTTGGTTCCAATTATTTTATAAATCATCTTTCTTCGCAGCCTGAAGAGCTGCATTTTATGATTAATATGGATATGATAGGTAGACTTGATACTGCACGTAGACTTGCAGTTTATGGAGTTGGAACCTCTCCTTCATTTATTCCAGCATTGGAAAGTGTTCCCGATCAAAACTTTGCCTTTAAGCTTGATTCTTCTGGCCTCGGCCCAAGTGATCATACCTCGTTCTATCTTAATAATGTCCCTGTGCTTCATTTTTTTACTGGGCAACATGCGCAGTATCACAAACCAGAAGATGATGTAGAATTAATCAACTTCGCTGGTCTAAATGATGTAATCACTTTTATTTCTGATTTGATTTTTACTCTGGATAAAGAAGAATCTATCGCATTCACTAAAACAAAAGACAAGAAGAAAGGAGGTAAGGAACGCTCCTTTAAAGTAACTTTAGGAATCATTCCCGACTATCTCTTTGATGGCATTGGACTAAAAATCGATGGAACCAAGCCTAACAGACCTGCTGATAAAGCAGGACTTCAAAAAGGAGACATTATTCTTCAATTAGGTGATATAAAAACAAACACGATGCATGACTATGTTAAAGTGTTAGGAATGCACGAAAAAGGTGATGAAGTTTCGATTGTGTATTTACGTGGCACGAAAACAATTAGTTCTATTGTTTTATTTGATTAACACCTCTTCGAAGAATTTTACACTTGTTTTCTTCTAAATTGACTGTGATTCAACCATCTTCCTTACATTTATACCCTTGTCAAGGGAACTTAAAAATAGCATTTATGAACTACTAAAAGAAAGCAGCCAGTTCAACACAAACGATGTGCTCGTAAATGCTGACACGGAGAATTCAAATCTGTTTTTTGTTAGTGAATCATTACACTTTGACGTTGAAGATTTCCCTAAGAAGATCTTAAAAGAAGCCGATAAATCTAGGAAGGAATCAGGCGTGAATTCATTGTGTTTGGCTGAAGGTATAGTCCAAATAAGACTGAATGGAAAAGAAGTTAATACTCCTGTTTATCTCATTCCTCTCACATATACGCTTAATAAGGTCCAAAAAACTATCACCTTCGAGTCACGCTTGGAGGAAGCTTTCATTAATCCAGTAGTATACTTTTATTTTGAGAATAATAATCTGGAATCTCCAATTTTTGCAGAACACCAGAAAGATGGAGCACATTTGGAGCAGCTTGAAGCAGACTTGATAAATTTGGGCCTCACTTTGGAAAGCCATGTAAAAATGATTGGCAATTTCCATCACCACCGTTATCAGGTAATCAAAGAGTTAGAGGAATTACTCGAGCTTGATTCGTTTGTTCCTCATTTAGAAACACTACTAGGCTTTGGTCAAAAAACAAATCAAGTTGAATTGACCTTATCTTCGGATGTTTTATTTGCCACTGATACCGACCAGCAAAAAGTATTCAATCAAATCCAATCAAATAACCTTGTTGTTCAAGGCCCTCCTGGAACAGGAAAATCTCAAGTGCTATCAAATGTAGTCGCCAAATTAATTGCCGCTAGTAAAACAAGTATTTTTGTTTCCGAGAAACGCGCCGCTCTAGAGGTAATTCAAAAGAAAATATATCCATTTGGACTTGATAAACTTTGTTTCATAGCGACTTCTGATAACCTAAGCCACACATTTCTACAAGAGTTGAAATCGACATGGGATTATTTTGAAAGCTTTGAAAGAAAACCCGTTAACAATCTCAAGCTTTCTGAACAATACATCGATAATCTTCAAATGACTTTAGACCTATTGAGTCAGAAATCGCTGATTGGTGGTGTTTCTTTTCATCGATTCCGAGAGATTTGCTCTCATAAACAAATAGAAAATTCTACTTATAATAGTCAAGTGCCATCTATCATTAGCTTTCTGGATAAAAAGTCGATACTTGAGGAAATTTATTCAGATGGATTAAACAAGACCCTCGGGTATTTAAAACAGGGTTTAATTCTGCGTGATGATTTTGTACGTCTCGATATACTCCTCAATAATTGGAAATCGAACATGGACGAATTGGCTAACTATTTTGACCTTGTTACTTGGGGTGATTTCAAAACCGTAATGAAACAAGCTGCTCGATGTCAGATATTCGAAAATGATCTCTATAAAAAGTATGCTGATATATTCCGACCAAATGGACGAGCCCAGAAAAGTTTTCTTAATCTGCGAAAGAAATATTTGAAAGCTCGAATTGAATTAGAAAGGATCAACTCCAATCACTCGCATTGGAAAATTGTACCTTCTGAATCTGAGACTACATCAATATTAAATACACTTGAAAAAGGACGTTTTATTTCGAAATGGCAGACTAAAAAACGTTGGAAGGAAATTTCTCATCTCCCTTTTCCTGAAGCCAGAAAAGAGCTTAAACGTCATCAATTAGAAATAGCCACAATCAACTCTTATACTCAAATTATAATTAAATTTTGCGAATTAGGGCTTGTTGAGCCAGAAAATGAGGTCGACCAGATCTATCAAACATTAGGGCTGTACTCCCCAGATCAATGGAGTGAATTCGAAGCGATTCCAGTAGAAAAAAGAAGTAAACTAACGTCTTATCATTCTGAGCTAAACACCTTGTATCACAATTTGAAAAATGCCTTTCAATTCAGTGAAAAAATCGACCTAGTTACATTCATAAAAACATTTCAATCGAACTTTTCTAAAATCATTGAAAAGCACCAGCAATATAAATCCCTCGATAATCAGACACTTCAATCCATAGCAAGAAACAGTTCTTTCGAACAACTCGAAGGAGAAATTCTTAATAGCCATTGGGTGCAATTCAAAGAACGATTTCCTGCATTTTCTCAGTTCTCTGTGAATGACATTCGCTCAAAAGTTGAAGCAATAATTCAAGTGGAAAAAACAGAAGCTGAATTATTCGCACAAGAAATCGAAAATAGAATCCACTTGAATTTCACAGAGTACCATAACATATTAAATACTCCGGCGAGAAAGTTAACTGAAGAAGAGAAAGCACTCAAAAAAGAACTGCGTAAAGGCAAGTCAATCCTGGTGAAAGAATTTAGTAAAACACGTAGTCATCCTACTTTGAGAGAATTGTACAACTCAGAAGCAAGAAAATGGATACAACTACTTAAGCCAATTTGGCTGAGTAATCCTACCCAACTTGCTAAGTGCTTCCCTATGGAAGCTGGCCTATTCGATGTTGCTATTTTTGATGAGGCAAGTCAAATTCCTTTACAAAACGCTTTGGGAGCCCTACACCGAAGTAATCGAGTACTCATTGCGGGAGATGAGCAACAAATGGGACCTAGCTCGTACTTCAAGGTCGGCTCTAGTGAAGTCATTGATCTATTACACCAAGCAAGTTATCATTGGAAAAAGATCCCTCTACAGCACCATTATAGAAGTGTCCATCCAGATTTAATTGCATTCTCTAACAAACATTTTTATTCTGGTGAACTACAAGCATATCCAGCAAACAATTCAATAACACCAATTAACCATCATTATATCAACGATGCTTCTTTTATTAATCGTCAAAATGAAGTGGAAGCTCTCGCTATAGCCTCTAGTGCAGAACAATTTTTGAAGGAAAGTAAATCGATTGGAATAGTAGCATTTTCGGAAGAACAATTAAATTGCATCTGGTCTAAGCTTTCTATTAAAGCTCAATTATTGTTGACAGAACGAATAGACAATAATCAGGGATTCTTTAAATCTTTAGAAAATGTCCAAGGAGACGAATGCGAACGATTACTGATCAGTTTTGGGTATGGTAAAAATGAAGACGGTGATTTTCATATGCGTTTCGGTCCCATGAATACAGTAAATGGTCGTAAACGATTAAATGTATTACTTACTAGAGCAATAGAATCAATAGACTTTTTCTGTTCTGTGCACTCCGCAGATTTCAAACTTAGTGATAACGAATCAATCAATCTGTTGCGCCAATGGATATCATTTTCTGAAAATTATTCTAATAATAAATCGCTCCATTTTCCTTTCGCACTTTCCCCAATTCAAGTGGGCGACCAACTTACATTTGAGCGCATTCAAGAAACACTTCCATTGGCTGAAGAACTGGTCACATTATCCCGTGTTTTAGAGAGTCGTGGTTGGACGGTCAATTATTCTTGATTTTTAATTGTTGTAAAAGACAACTTGGTTGAAATTTCATACAAACAATATATTTGAGTACAACATCTTTATTCTAATAGATTGGCAAACTATTGGGTGTTTAGATATCACGGTCTGTATTAGTGGATGGCTGAATGACAATTATAGTTATTTGGCGCTATTAAAATAAACGCACATTGAATTTAGCCCACTGAGCATCCCTCCTTTACCGCACATAATTTTGAATTGAGAAACCTCCCCAAAATATCAATACTTTTAATGCACTAATAACATTTCATTGAGTACTACTATTCTAGACATATCATCCCTCTCAAAACGCTACAAACGCGTTCAGGCACTCAACAAGTTGAGCTTGAAAGTTGAACAAGGAATGATTTTCGGTATTCTGGGACCTAACGGTAGCGGTAAGACAACAACCTTAGGGATACTACTAGGCGTACTTAATGCCTCGAGTGGAAGTTTCTCTTGGTTCGGAAATGGTGAAAAAAATGAAAACCGAAAGCGAATTGGCGCACTATTAGAGACACCCAATTTTTACCCCTATTTAAGTGCAGATAAAAACCTCAAGATTGTTGCTAAAATAAAAAAACTAGACAATGTAGAGGAACGAATAGAAAAAGTGCTCAAAGCAGTTAATCTATGGGAACGAAAAGACTCTAGCTTCAAAGCTTTTTCATTAGGGATGAAGCAACGACTAGCAATCGCATCGGCATTATTAAATGACCCCGAAGTTCTTGTTCTTGACGAACCAACAAACGGATTGGACCCTCAGGGGATTGCTGAAATTAGAGGATTAATTCTGGATATAGCTAAAGAAGGAAAAACCATACTCATAGCATCACACCAGTTGGATGAAATTGAAAAGATTTGTACTGATGTAGTGATCTTGAAAAAAGGCGTAGCCATTCGTCAGAGTGGTATTGAGAATATTATTGGTGACTCCCGACAAATCATTATATCGGCTAAGAACCTTGAAGAGATTGAGTCACAACTTACAAGCCTTGACGGAACAAAAATTAGTGCCAAGAAAGATAATCGTATTACACTTGATGTGAAAGATACTGTGACAACCGAAAGTATTAATCGGTTTTTCTTTGAGAAAGGCATTGTTTTATCTGAGTTGCGAGAAATACGGAAAAGTCTTGAAGACCAATTCCTTGAAATCACAAAAGAATGATGCATTTACTGAACATAGAATATTCAAAGGTTCGAAACTACCGCACATTCTGGGTGATTCTACTCATTTATTTGACAATTGTTCCTTTGGCTTTTTTCGGGCTAAGCTACGTTCAATTGCCATTTTTTCCAGATAAATCGGAAATGTTCGGATTTCCAACTGTATGGAACTACATAACATGGACAGCAAGTTGGTTTAATTTATTACCCGGTGTACTTGTAGTAATTGTCACTTGTAATGAAATCGCTTTCAGGACACAAAGACAAAATATTATTGATGGAATGAGTCGGAAGCAAATGATTCTTTCCAAATTCTATTTCTTTACTTCTCTTGCCCTATTTATTACCTTTTACACCTTCTTGGTTGGGTTTATTTTCGGAATCTGTTATTCTGGATTTACTGATGTCTTCTCTGGACTCAAATATATTGGAGTTTACTTTGTGCAAACGATGGGGTACTTCGCTTTTGCATTTCTATTTGCAGTTCTTGTTAAACGACCAGCCCTTTCTATAATTTTGTATATACTCATTTTCTTTTTCAAGTTTGTTTTCGTCTTAACATTAGGTGAAACAATTTCGCAATTAATGCCAATCAACGTAATTGCAGATTTAACTCCTTTCCCATTCTTTCAAGAGATTTTTGAAATGGCCAAACAAGATCCTAATTTCGTTGAACCGAAAATACTTTCACAAACCATCCGTTCAATGGTTGCACTAGGCTGGATTTCCACCTTCATATTTATTGGATATTTCGTCGTGAAACGTAGAGATCTATAGGAAAACAAGTGTTATTTTTCTAGCTTTACGTGAAACTCACAAACTATGAAACGAACTGTATTTCTCCTTGCAACTATTGTTGCTACCAATAGTTATGGACAAACCGAACGCTTTACTCAGTCAGACGATGTTCTTCCTCGTTACCTAACTGAAGGTGAAAAGCGAATGATGGACACTTATTATTCGACCTATCAATTTGGAGCAAAAGGAATAGAAACTAAGCCAACGGGTAATATCCGCTGTGCAGCAGAATGGGAAGAAGTGCAAACACTGGTTATTACTTGGACTAATGATTACAACAACATTCAATCCCAAATAGTCGATGCAGCTCAGGAAGAATGCCGTGTGTTAATCGCGTGTTCCGATTCCAATAATGTAAAAAACGTACTTTCCAATAATGGTGTTCCAGATTCAAATCTTGAGTTTATGGAAATTCCATACAACAGTATTTGGATCCGAGATTACGGTCCAAACACTATGTATAAGAATGACGTCGATTCATTATTTGTTGTTGATTGGATTTATAATCGACCTCGACCAGATGACGATGTTATGCCAGAGGAACATGCCGCTTGGCACAATATTCCAATATACAGCACGACACTCGCTCCCACTGATTTAGTTAATACTGGAGGTAACTGGATGAGTGATGGATTGGGGACAGCCTTTGCTTCTGAACTTATTCTTGAAGAAAATGAAGCAGGGAACCCTTATTTTGTCACTACAAAAAATGAGGCCGCAATTGATACAATCATGAGCGATTTTATGGGAATATCTCGTTATATAAAAATGCCCACTCTTCCATATGACAATATTCACCACATTGACATGCACATGAAGCTGTTGGATGAAGAAACACTTTTGGTTAGTGAGTATCCCACTGGAGTAGCAGATGGCCCGCAGATTGAAGCTAATCTTCAATATGTTCTATCCAATCACAATTCCGTTTTCGGAACACCTTACAAGGTTGTTCGAATTACTGTCCCTCCTTCAACTGGAGGAAGTTATCCGGACAATAATGGATATTATAGAACCTACGCAAACAATGTTTTCGTTAACAAAACCGTGCTTGTCCCAACTTACCGGGAAGAATATGACACAACAGCAATCCGTACGCTTCAAGAGGCATTGCCTGGATATAACATTGTAGGAATTGATGTTGACAATAACGGTCAAAATCTTATTCAATTGAGTGGAGCCATTCATTGTATTACACACACGATAGGTGCAGTAGATCCAATGCTCATCGTTCACCAACCACTCGAGGATACATATAATGATGTCAGTCCGTACTCAGTGAGTGCAGAGATTCAGCATTCTTCAAATATTTCGAGTGGAACACTTTACTGGAAGACTTCAATTGGGGGGGCATACACTTCCGTATCTATGACCTACTCAGGAATGGGTAACACATGGACAGCTAACATTCCACCTCAGGCAGTGGGAACTAAGATATATTATTACGTCGAAGGAATCGCTAATAGCGGAAAAACGCAAGTTCGACCAATTGTCGCTCCAACCGGTTATTGGGAATTTGAAGTACTTGGAGGCCTCGGTGTTGACGAAATTTCTTCTTTGGAAATGGCTGATATTTTTCCGAATCCAGCATCAGCGATTACCTGTATCCCTATAAACACTTCACAAGCTACAGAAGGTACAATTACCTTGCGTGAGGTAACTGGAAAGCTTGTTGCTACCATTCACGAAGGAGCTATTCCAGCAGGCGAATCGAATTTCTTCATATTTGCCAATGAATACGCTGCAGGATCGTACCTGATAGTGATCGACGCAAACGGATCACGAATCACGAAAAAATTGATGATTCGATAAAGCCGCACCTATTTTCCTTCGCTAAGGGACAGTAATGCGAAACTCGCAAGCCAATGCCCTCCTTCATAATTGTCGCCCACAAGGTTCGGTAGTGAGTGCTCCACATGCGCATTTGCAATCGACACCAAATGTTCGTATTCTGGCAGAGATTCAACGATCCCATATAGACACCACGCACGACTGAAGTTTAAGCCATCAAGATGCACAAGGTGTCCATCTCTCCTATCAGTAACAATTCCTGGTTCCAATTGAAAATCAGGATCGGAAAGGTTTGGCAAAAAAGCAGCAAGCCAACCTTTGAATTCTTCCTTTGGAAGCACTCGGCGCATAATGTCGGCTTCTTCAAAACAAGGTGATAGAAAGTCATATCCACTCGGCTCCCATGATAATGGGCAATTTAAATCATTTAAGTAATAATCGCGAGCACGTTTTTCCACAAGTTCCTTTAACTCCATATCTTGAAAGGTTACCGCATAATCATAAATCATGGTCATTGCAAATGCTGTATTTGTATGCGTTCCAACCCGAATAGGATAATTGAGTTTTGGTAAGAATTCTTTTACTTTTCCTGCTATCAGTTCCGATAATGGTCTTAAATTTTCAGAAAGTTGATCTGCTCGTGGATGCTTTGACACCTCTAATTCTTCTGAAAGTTTCAAGAGCCATGCCCAGCCATACATCCTTTCGTATGTTCCATTCAGTTTTCCAGAAAAATATTCAATTTCTCGTTCAATATTCTCCGTTGACAAATGGTGTATTAACCCTTCCATAGCTTCGTCCCTTTTTGTTAAGTCGGGATGCATATTAACCAGACGTATAAGAGACCAATGACCATGAACAGCTGAGTGCCAATCAAAGCAACCATAAAATGCTGGGTGCAAAGCTTCTGGAGTTTGCAAATCATTGTCCGAACCAATGACTTGTCCCAATTTGTTTGGGTATTCAGTATCAATACACCTCAATGGTCGTTCGATTAAATTATTCGCCTCAGAAAGATCTAGGCTGAGACGCTCGATTTCCAGAGCAGTTGTATCTTCTGTCAACTGATTTTCCACTTCATTTTGACAAGCGATCAAAAGAAAAAATGGAATAATTAAAAGGGCCTTTTGCATAATCAAATATAGTTTTAAAACGACAAAAATCTATATTTCAAATATCCTGTGCATACCTCGACTCTCCTATCGGCCAAAGTTTTCAAAATGGCAAACAATTTGCTTATATCTATAATATAACTCTACCTTTAAGGTACAAACCTGAAAAAATGATACGACAAATTCTTCCTATGATTATACTAGCAATTTTGTTTACAGCATGCGCTAGCACAAAAAATGCTGGTAGTGAAGCTAATTCACAAGAGAGCATCGATGTGACTCCTGATCAGGTGTATCCATTTAAAGATCTGACCCCAGGAGATTCTCTATTTGCTCATATCAAAAAGGGTTACTGTTTCGGAACCTGCCCTGTCTATGAAATTCACATTTATAACAGTGGACACACTGTGTTGAAAGGAATCCAAAACATTAAATTAATGGGAGAACACACCACACAATTGACCGAGAATCAAATGCTTGCTTTTATTGAGAAGGCAAAAGCCATCAATTATTTCTCAATGGACGATAATTACGATAATAAACATGTTACTGATTTGCCATCAACAACAACCTCTATTGTTGCTGATGGAATCAGAAAACAAGTACACCGACGTTATGACTACCCGAGAGAAATTGAAGCGTTTGAGAAACTCTTCTCAAAACTCTTGGAATCACAAAAATGGAGTCCGGGGCATCCTGAACGATAAATCAATTTTTTGAAAAAGTGGTATCTTAGACAGAATTAAACTTGTTGAATTGAATAAATCATCCAGAGCATATACTATTTTTCAGTACTGCTTTTATCCAACGATCGTTCTCTCAACACTTTCCTTTTCTTTTGCTCTAATAACCTATTTTCATCCAAGCGACTATATCTTAATCCCAGGTATATTGACCCTTGCAGCGATTCTTGTCTTTGTAGTTACAGAAAATATCGCTCCTTACCGAGAAGAGTGGATAAGGAACAAAGGAGATGTCCTCAACGACTTTTTACAAACATTTGTCGTATTGCCTTCAGCTTCCAAACTCGCCGAATTTACGATACCAATCTTGTTCTATTATCCTATCATTTGGATGTCTAATGAGACTGGTTATCTCTCTTTCAACAATAATTTGGGGATCGCAGGTAACTTTATACTTGTCGTTCTATGTTGCGAGTTCATTTATTATTGGTACCACCGATTTAGTCATCAAATACCCTTGCTTTGGCGATTTCATTCGATCCATCATGCAGCTGAACGTGTTTATTGGCTAAATTCAGGTCGGTTTCATCTCTTTGATGCCTTTTTTAGCAGCTTCATCTATTTCATCCCTATGGTTTTTCTGAATGTGAAACCGGAGGTCGTCATTCTTGTCCTTACTTTCTCTTCTGTTACTGGGTTTTTGGAACATGTGAATATTGATTTCAAAGCTGGTTGGCTCAACTATATTTTCAACACCGCAGAACATCACCGTTGGCACCATTCAATTAAAGTTGTTGAGTCTAACAGAAACTACGGCAAGATTTTAATTGTTTGGGATTTGTTGTTTCGTTCTTTTCATCTACCAGCTGGACAATCCGTTTGTGAGGTAGGTATACAAGGGGATAAAATATCCAATTCATTTTTTCGTCAACTTATACATCCTTTTAATAAGAAAAATTGATTCATAAATAATGATGACTCGAGCTCTGACCCTAATTAATTGAGCTGTCTATTGGTTCGAATGACGTCCCTATAAATAAAACCTCCTACTAATAGGTACTCAATAAAAATGACCCATCCATTCTGATCGACGGCATCTGGGTGATAAAAACTATATGTCCAAACAATGAGGTAACTCCAAACAAGTGGGAATTGCCAGTTCGAAATTATGGCAAAAGGGATTAGCACTGTAATGTACCATGGGTGTACTATCGTTCCAAAAACAAAATAGATTGTATAAGCAAGAATAAGCTTTTCACTTATCCCCCATTTACCTTTGAGCAAGTTAAGTCCAAGTATACTCATAACCGTAAAGATTGGAACAATCGCCATGGCCATTTCAAGACCTTTTTGTCCAAAAAATTCTGCAGTTAAATTGATCACACTGCTATTAAACTGAAAGACGTAAAAATACAATCGGAAACTTTGGAAGAAATTGCCAAGATTCTCAAGATTAAGAACCATTGAAAGTAAAAAAAGACTGGCCACTCCGCCTACAACCCACCATTTAAATAAATTTTTGAATGATAAATCTCTCCAATTGATACAAGCTAGGAATAAGGGATTTAATTTCGTAGAAATGGCTCCAGCAAGAGCAAAACCAGAGCCTACCAATATTCCCCGTTTCAATAAGTAAAAGGAGTATAAGAGGAAAGACAAGGCTATCCCATCGAAATGTAAATTACCCACGAATTCTACTATTATTAAAGGATTCAACCAATAAAGAAGAGCAAGAGATTCTGCTTTTTTCAGTAACCGTAATAATCGTATCAATACTAGAAAAGTGAAACACTCAAAGAGAAGGATGATCACCTTCATTACTCTAAGGTTCCCACTGTTCGCGGAGTCCGAAATCCAATATGAAAAAGAAAATACTCCTTGATTAATCGTTGGGTAAATAGAAAAGTAGTTCTTTGAGTTCATGCCAGAAGTGAAATTTTCACTTTGTGCTTCAAACAATTCTCGAGCTATAGAATCTTCAGGGTGAGCAACAATAAATTCCGAGGGAGTAACATCGAAAGGATTATAACCTTTAGTTATCATATAGCCATCCCAGGTGAAGCGATAATAATCATCAGATAAATTAGGGACAGAAAAAACAAGGAGAATTCGTAAAATTAAGCCTGCAACAAACAAATCAAAAAGAGTCGTCTTCATGTTTCTTTTCGTAACAAGAAACACTAGTCCACCATAAACGACAAACATCGAAGCAAAGAGCAATTGCACCTTTAAAGTCTCTACTCGCATCGTTTCATAAGACAGCCAGTAAAGACCTGAAGCCAGTAACACCATGGCCAAAAGTAATATGACCCTACTTTTCATCATGATTTCCTAGTGGAATAATATACCGTCGACCCAACATTATACCCAAACCCTATTGCAAACATTGAGGCAAAAACGACAGCAAACACATCTCCAATACCATACGCATAATTTATTTGAAAAATTCCATAAACTACAAAAAGTGCCTCCATTACCAGCAAAGGCGTTATTTTTACCCTTGCATACTTTCCAAAAGTAGATTTGGTCTTACCAATTACATTAAATTTTGGTGTTCGAACAAAATCCGATTTTTTTCCAAGGTAACCTTCAATAACACCTAAACTCATGTATAGCGATACTCCCATGTTCACAATTAGAAAACTAATAAAGGTGAAAGGAAACAATAACCCCGAAACAAGTTTATTCTTTCCTTGTCCAATATTTCCTCCAAAAAAAACAGCCAATAACAGTACATTAGAAACCATAAATGCAGTAATAATGTTGAAAATCCAAGAAGCTTTTGGTAAATGATGAAGGCTATTAGTAAGAGGAAAGGACAGTATGATAAAACTCAAAACAATTAAAAAAACGGAACTATTCAGCAAATGGAAAGAACCAATCAATTTAGCCCAAAAGCTTGATTTTTTTGATTTCCACAAGCCCGGGATGTTCTTCTTAGCGCACTCAGCTGCGCCTTTCGCCCATCTAAATTGTTGGGTTTTATATCCTGGAAAAGTAATTGGCAATTCAGAAGGAGACTCAATTTCCATCGCATAAACAAACTCCCAACCGCGCGTTTGCGCTCTAAAACTTAAATCCAAATCTTCCGTGAGCGTATCCGCCAACCAGCCTCCAGCATCTGAAATACATTCTTTGCGCCAAATACCAGCAGTCCCATTAAAATTTATATAAGCCCCGCTCCGATTTCTACCAGCATGTTCCACATAGAAATGCGTGTTTAGCATGATCGTTTGCAAGCGCGTCAATAAAGAAAAATGTTCATTCACATAAGTCCATCGAGATTGCACAACCCCCACTTTTTCATTTACGAAATATGGTAATGCTTTTAATAAAAAGTCTTCCGTTGGAAGAAAATCAGCGTCGAAAATAGCGACGAATTCTCCTTTCGCTGTTTTCAATCCAAAATCTAGCGCCCCTGCTTTGAACCCTTCACGTTTCTCTCTAGTAATGTACTGAATGTCTATCCCTTGCTTCCGGTAAAATTCCACTTTTACCTTTGCTTTATCTACCGTTTCATCATTGGAATCATCTAGGACTTGTATTTCCAATTTGGCTTTAGGGTAGTCCATTTTCACAATCTGATCCAACAACCTTTCAACAACAAAAGCCTCATTGAACATTGGCAATTGAATAGTCACATATGGAAGCTCATCCCAATTCTTTTGAGAATGCTTTTGCTTTCTGAAAAGAAAATTCAATAATAGGGTAAACTCAACAATACTGTAAATTAACAATACTGCACAAATTGAAATATAAAAGGCTAATACAAATATCTCCATTAGTCATCCCGATTAGATCTTGTTATCCACTTCAACAAGGCCGGAAGTATAAGTAAATCCGAAAGTAATGCAATTAATAAAATTATTGACACGAGAATCCCAATATTCTTGTTGGATTCAATACTAGAAAAAATAAGCGTTCCGAATCCAGCAGTCAATAGAAGCGAAGTAACGAGTATAGGAAATACATTTTTCTTGAGGCTTTTTTCAATAGGATAAGGTGATCCAGAACTTATATTGTCTCTCACACAACTGGTTATATAGATGGTATCATCGATAGATAAACCCAATAATATCGAAAGTGCCATCGCCGAAAAAGGATTGAGATCTATACCCAATGCATGCATCAACCAAAGTGCCCCGACTAATGGGATAAGGTTGGGGATGAGTAAAGCTAAAACGACTTTCATCGATCTGAATACAATACCTATCACAATCATCGCCATTACAACACTGAGAATTACACTAATTAATATCAACCATGTGACACGAAATGTTGATTGGTCATAAACAAAGGAATGACCACTAATAAATAATCGATCTTCATCAATCGAAAGGGTTCTTAAAAAAGCATTTAAATCAAGGTTGCGAATTCTTGCATCTGCACTGCCCTCATCTTTTAATCTACCTACAATTCTTAGTAATTTGTGGTCTTCTGTAACCGCATTTAATAACCCCAACGCTTCCTTTTTTTCTTCAAGCTGAGCAAAGAACTTCCCGTCTAATTGATTGGGGATTTTAAAATATTGAGGGATTCCGAAATGATTGTATCGATTCAAGCGTTTTACAACCGTGTTTACACTAAATACAGCATTACATTGGTAGGATGTCCGCAGGTAATGCTCAATTGAATCCACTAAATGAATGTTATTCTCAGTTAAGACATTTGTATCAGTTATGACAACTTCAATTGTTCTTGCTCCATCGAAATTTTCGTTTAAAAAAGCGATTGAACTGCCCATTTCATCCCCCAAATTATTTTGAGGTGAATCGTTGATTGAAAAATTCAAAATAACTGATATTGCCAAAAAAATTAGACCAATTACTCCAATAGTTGCAATCATTCTAAATCTAACTAGAGCCATTTTTATTCCAGTTACCAAAAATGAAACTTTCGGTTCCTTATTGAATGGCTGAACTCTAAAGAAGACTATGAACTGTGGAAGGAGATATCGTGCAGAAAGATAAGCGATGGCAATACCAATGCATGTAATCAGTCCAAAATCAACAATTTGATCTACTGAGCTAAAAGTAAAAATGGCAAACGCACAAAACGTTGTCAACGATGTGAGCCACAATGCACTTCTAAGAGAATTCATCGTGTTTATTAATCTCTGATCAACTGAAAACTCCTTAGATTCCAACTTAAACCTATAGAGCACATGGACAATATCACAGAAAGACAAAACTAGAATTAGCAACGGAATCGTTAGGGTGAGTATACCTATAGTAATTTCAAAGAGCCAAAACGCAATTAAAATTCCCGCAATATTTTGCCCAATAACAAAAAGAACAATCACAAGACTCCGCAGATCTCGAAAAAAGAAAAAGAATAAGGCAATTAACCCAGTTCCTCCAATGGAAACCAACTTAAACATCTCGGATGAATAAGTCTCTTCCGCCGTTTTTTTAAAAAATTCACTTCCAGAATAATAAGTCTTTGGAAAATTGAATTTGGCAACACACTCTTGAATCCGTTCTATGGTAATGGAAGGACTAATAATGTCAAGGTCAACATAAATACAGGTCGCATTATTCTCTTTAGAAATAAACTTCGGTGTGACATCAGAATATGCATTAAGCTTTGCAAAATATTTATGAAAAGTTGCTTCATTACTCAAATGAACTAAACTTCGCTTTTTCATGCCAAAACCATTACGTTCAGGCAGGCGAATAGATGTAATTGATGTTGTATTTTTTACTCCTTTTAGATCTATTAATTGATTTGTCAGTCTTTCAATCTTTCGAAAGTCTTCTAGTTTTTCCAGTTTCTTTTCGAAATCAATAATAATCGTAATTCCTTGCGAGTAAAATGGGAACTTATTACTGTACGATTTATAGTTAATGCTCTCTTGGGAGTCTTCAGACGTGAACGTTGACAAATCAAAATTGAAAGTCAATTGGGTCGCCGACCAAAGGCCGAAAAATATGATCGAACATGCGACAACAAGTGCAACTCCCCTTCCTTTATTCATTCAATAATTCTTGAATTTCTTTACTTATTTTATTTGCAATCTTTTCGTGGCCTATAGAATTTGGGTGACTATCATACGGGAGATTTGTGATTTCTGGATTCGTGAAATCGAAATCAATATCAATCACGATCTTGTCAGCCTTTAAGACGTACTTATCCATAAATTCACGATCATCCAAATTGACAATAATGGGAACAATGCTGCTGTTCTCACACAAAAGGATAAATTCAATAAGCAACTCAGAAGTGATCCTAATTTGATCATTAACCTCAATCTCCTTCTCCATTGTGCTTTGAAGAGCGTGCACGATCGCAAACCGATCTCTACCCATCCAATGAGAATATAATTCATTCCATGGCGAATAGAGGGTCTTTTTACTGGTTATTCCTCGAAACGGAATCTTAGCGTTCTTCATGATTGCATCTACGGCATTATTAGAATTCGAAAATCCAATTTTCAACGCACGGCGGTAGCTATTAGCCAAGGCATTTCTTTCTGGATGAACAGCTGAATAAACAAGAATAGCGTAATCTGGTGGAGCATCTTTATCAAGTTTTTCAAGTTGTAAAAGAGACTGGATGGTTCCATAACCGGGAACAGCGTAATTAGTAAAGCAAACTTCAGGGTGCATTTTTTGCAAAACGTTCGTAAACACTTTATCGTCATTTACTCCATATCCATAGGTAAATGAACACCCAAAAACAGCTACCTTTTTACTATTGTCATGAGGAGCAACCACCTTTCTAGTTCCGCTTTCAGAGTGAGTAACCAAAAAATGTATGGTACTATCCAAAGTTAAGCTGTAAACACCCGGATTTAGACGTAACCCGAGGATAGAATCTCCAATGATCCATGATTCTGGGGTGGCTTGCACGGAATAATCTATATTTTCATATGGTCGCCAACCAATGAGCCGAGCAGCAAGTTCAGCACATGGCAAGATGAGAAGCAGGACGACAGCCATATTTCTCAACTTTCTTTTCATAATCTCCTATTAATGAGCATCCAACCAATTGTCCGCAATTTCCATTTCCACCTCCATTGGAACAGCCATTTTTACTGCAGATTCCATTTCGTGCTTAACTAGTTCTCGTAATTTTTCAGTTTCACTTTCATGAACATCAAACACTAATTCATCATGCACTTGTAAAAGCATTTTTGACTGCATCTGTTCTCTCTTCATCGCTTTGTGCACAGCGATCATCGCAAATTTAATCACATCAGCTGCTGACCCTTGAATCGGAGCATTTACCGCATTTCGCTCTGCAAATCCTCTAACCACTGCGTTTGCGGAATTAATATCCTTTAAATAACGTCGACGTTTCATAATGGTCTCCACATAACCATTTTCGCGAGCCTTTGCCACGGCATTGTCCATATAAGCCTTGATCGTTGGATATTGTTCAAAATAACTATCGATGATTTCTTTAGCTTCTTTACGAGAAATGTTCAGGTTTTGTGCCAATCCAAATGCAGACTGACCATAAATAATACCGAAATTCACTGCTTTCGCTGAACTACGTTGATCTCTGGTTACCTCCTCCAAGGGAACATTAAAAACTTTTGCAGCCGTAGCAGCATGAATATCTTGTCCGCTTCGAAAAGCTTCAATCATATTCGCATCCTCACTGAGTGCTGCAATAATCCGCAATTCTATTTGAGAATAATCAGCAGCCATGAGTTTAAACTCCTTATTTCTTGCAATAAAAGATTTTCGAATTTCTCGTCCTTTATCTGAACGAATTGGTATGTTCTGCAAGTTCGGATTATGTGAACTCAAGCGACCAGTAGCCGCCACTGTCTGCATATAACTTGTATGAATTCGCCCATCTACCTCATCAGTCATCGTCGGCAACGGGTCTACATAGGTATTTTTTAACTTTCGCAACTGTCGATAGTCCAATATCATTTGAATTATGGGGTGAGTATGTTTTAATTTCTGTAATACATCTTCCCCTGTTGCGTACTGTCCTGTCTTTGTTTTCTTCGCTTTATTACTAATCTGCATTTGATCAAACAATACGTCGCCAAGTTGACGCGGAGAATCAATATTGAACTCAACGCCAGCTTCTTTCTTAATACTCGTATCCAATTCAACGAGAGCAGACTCCAGTTCTTTAGAATAGTTCAGCAACCCTTCCGAATCGATGGAGATGCCTTCTTGCTCCATACATTTTAGCACATCCACCAAGGGCATTTCCATCCCATAGAATAGGTCTTTTAAGTGCTCCTTCTGAATTTCTGGTTCGAAAAGATTTTTTAATTGCAAAGTGATGTCCGCATCCTCACAGGCATAATCTGAAATTTCCTCAGCTGGCAAATCCGCCATGCTTCTCTGGTTTTTTCCTTTTTTCCCTATTAAAGTCTCAATTGAAACGGGCTTATAATTAAGGTGCATTTCCGCCAAAAAATCCATACTGTGTTTAGAGTCCGCATTGATAAGATAATGCGCTATCATCGTGTCAAACAATGGGGCTAGCACCTCAACTCCATATCGATTAATCACTTTAATGTCAAATTTAATATTGTGTGCGATCTTCTCTATTTCTGATGACTCAAAAAACGGTCTAAATTCTTCCACAATTTTCTTTGCTCCTTCATAGTCGTGTGGAGTTGCAACATAGAATGCTTCACGTTCTTTAAAAGAAAATGAAATTCCAACCACATTAGCATGTAAAGCATTAATACTATCTGTTTCCGTGTCGAAACAAACGGACTTCTGTTGCATCAGCAATTCCAACAATTCATTCCGTTCTTCAGGTGAAGTAATCAAATGATAACTCGGTTTCTCAGTAGCAATTGTCTTGTATTCTGCCGTCTCTAAAGGCGCCTGTTCTTCCAGTAGGCTTTGTGTCCCGAATAAATCCATTTGACCACTACTATTCACTGCTTTTGCCGTTGAAACGACGATTTCCTCACCCAAAACCCTCCTAGCTAGGTTGCGGAATTCCAAGTCCGTGAATACTTCCTTTATTTTCTCCGCATCGAAAGCACTTAAGACCAAATCTTGATCATTGAATTCTACGTCAATATCTGTGATGATCGTCGCTAATTTCTTAGAAAGTATACCCTGCTCTCTGTAGGTTTCTACGTTTTCTCGTTGCTTCCCCTTTAATTGACTCGAGTTTTCTATAATACCTTCCACAGATCCGAAATCTTTCAAAAGTTTTGAAGCCGTCTTAGGCCCAATCCCAGGAATTCCTGGGATATTGTCAGCTGCATCCCCTTGTAATCCAAGCACATCTATAACTTGCAGTACATTTTCGATATCGAACTTCTCACAAATTTCTTTTGGGCCCCATATTTCAGCTGGCTTCCCTCCTCTTCCAGGACGGAACATAAATACATTCTGCGTTACCAATTGACCAAAATCCTTATCCGGCGTCATCATAAAAGTGGTATACCCTTTAGCTTCGGCTTTCTTTGAAAGGGCACCAATTACATCATCCGCCTCAAAGCCATCCACCTCAATAATGGGCACATTAAATGCACGAATAATATTTTTAATCGGTTCAATCATTGTAATTATTCCCTCCGGCGTTTCATCTCGATGTGCCTTATACTCAGGGAAATCTTCTTTACGCGACGTCGAACCTCCAGGCGGATCAAAAACAACTGCCAAATGAGATGGTTTTTCATTCTTAATAATATCAATCAGTGAGTTCGTAAATCCGAATGCTGCCGAGGTGTTTAACCCTTTTGAATTGATTCTCGGGTTCTTCGCAAATGCAAAATAAGCGCGGAATATTAATGCATAAGCATCAATCAGGAATAACTTTTTATCTAATTGTGGTGAAACCATAATATCGAATAGTTTTATTAGAGATTGAGAACCTCAATCTTGGACCTTCGAAGATAGCAAATTGTTCCGCATTGACGCGATTGATTTGTCTAAGTAATTTGACAAATGAGGACCCTATTAATAATTAGATTTCTATTCAGCAATCATTTCAACACTCAATAAAGCTAAAACCAAATTGAACCTTCCCTAGAATCTATAATGAGTCAGTCCTGCACCGGCAAGTATATTATGGCAAGTCCGCTATTAGAAAGATTTTAAAACAAAAAGACACCCCCTGGATGTCTTAAAATTTCACTAAATACTTTAATGTCTGTACTCGTACTGCCTATTGACTACCAATTAATGACAATTTTAACTTTACTGCTTTCTGTCGATGCATTTTGTTGTACAATAACATTTTCTTTTGGTTGAATCTTTTTATCAGAACGCGATGCGAACCTAAGTTTGTAATTACCTTTCTTTTCTACAATCTTATACACTGTAGTTACTGGCTTATTTCTGCTAGCCTCGTCTGTAGTAGGGTTTGCAATTTGGAGATTCTTTTTTACAATATCTTCGATGTCCCCATTTTCAAATTTAATTTTTGCACTCACATAATCTTTGTCCATATTTAGTATTTGAACATTACTCATGGGCTCCTCATTTAACACTCGGCCATTTAAGATTAAAGTGAATTTTAATCCGTCTTCAGAAAAGATTTCAAGATCATGAGAGATTTGTCCGAATGACAGAAAGGTAGTAGCAACAAAAAGGATCGCTAACGTTAAATTTTTCATATGTTCAATTTTAAGTAAATATAATTAATCGTATTAGTGAGCCTTTCAGAAATGGGACTTTTTTTAGAAAATGAGACTAGAGAGCTAATTCAATTTTTTGTTCCTTCCATATACACCTTAACGATATCCATAGAGCTAAGCAAAACTATTACATTACCATAACAACTTATTTGTTGTGACCACGATGGTGGTTCCGCTAACTCCAACTACTGCCATCTTTGCCATCTTTTACGACAATTCCGGCGGCAGCCAATCCGTCACGGATTTTATCTGATGTACCCCAATCCTTATTCAAACGAGCATCTTGTCGAAGATCCAAAACCAGATCCATTACAGGATTCAATTTATCATCACCTCCTGAATTTACCATTTTAAGTCCAAGTACCTCTGACACGAAGGCATGCATTTCTTTTCTCAATAAATCTAGATCATCTGCTGTGATTTGTAATTTTCCATCATTGATAGAATTAATGTACTTCACTGCCTCAAACAAGTTCGCAACCAATATTGGCGCATTGAAATCGTCGTTCATGGCAGCATAAAAACCATCCACCATTTCTCGGACATCCTGAGAAGATTCCATCCCAGTGTTTAACTTATCCAATAATTTAATTGCTTCCATCAATCGATCATATCCCTTTTCAGCAGCAACCAAAGCCTCAGATGTAAAATCCAATGTGCTTCTATAGTTAGCTTGCATCATAAAGAAGCGAACAACCATCGGATCGAATGGCTTCGTCATAAATTCATTCTCACCTGAAAACAATTCACTAGGAAGAATAGAGTTGCCAGTCGACTTACTCATTTTCTTTCCATTAAGTGTTAGCATATTTCCATGCATCCAATAACGCACTGGAGAAACACCATTTGACGCAGTCCCCTGTGCAATTTCACATTCATGATGTGGAAATTTTAGATCCATTCCACCACCGTGAATATCAAATTGTTCCCCCAAATATTTAGTACTCATTGCCGAACACTCTAAATGCCAACCCGGAAATCCAATTCCCCACGGTGAAGGCCATTTCATTATGTGCTCATCTGATGCGTTCTTCCATAAAGCAAAGTCTAAAGGTGCGCGTTTCTCATTCTGGCCATCTAAATCGCGTGTGTTCGAAATCAAATCCTCAATTTTTCTTCCCGACAATTCACCATAGGGATGAGATTCATTATATTTTTCGACATCAAAGTATACTGATCCATTCGCTTCATAAGCAAAGCCATTATTCAGTATGGCTTTGATCATTTCAATTTGTTCAATTATATGCCCAGTCGCAGTCGGTTCAATATTTGGAGCAATATTGTTAAACTGATCAAGTACACTATGAAAATCCAAAGTATACTGCTGTACAATTTCCATCGGTTCTAATTGCTCCAACCTTGCCTTCTTGGCTATCTTATCTTCTCCCTCATCGGCATCATCAACCAAATGACCTACATCTGTAATATTACGCACATACCGCACTTTATACCCCAAATGTTTGAGATAACGGTAAATCATATCGAAAGAAATAAAGGTTCGACAATTCCCTAGGTGCACATTGCTATAAACCGTTGGCCCACAAACATATAACCCGACAAATCCTTCTTTTATAGGTGTGAATTTTTCTTTTTCTCCTTTGAGGCTGTTGTAAATGGTTAAGTGTTCAGCATTTGCGATCATCGTGCGTCTTAATTGTTGTAAAGTCACAAATATACTTCGTTAATTTCAATAATAGAAGATTCAGAATTCACAACTTCATATGACCCCTATAGCTATCTCGAGTGTTAAAAATGAACCTTTCGATTTCGTAGTTATCTAATTTCCGTGTATCTTTGCGAAAATACTGCCTATTAATAGTAGGCTATTTAACTATAATAAACTAATTAACCACTGCACATGAGGACACTCTGGAAAAGTATATTCATACTTCTTTTTCTAATGATCCAGCATACAGCTACTGCACAAATCGATACACTATTTTGGTTTGCGGCGCCTGAGGTTTCTGCTTCGGTCGGGGACAGCCCTGTATACTTGAGGTTTATGGCCTACTCTGATGATGCTGACATTACAATTTCCGCTCCAGCTGCCGGAAGCACCCTTCCAACACAAACCCTCACGGTGCTTGCTGGAACGGTCGATAGCATCGATCTAACAGCATTCTTAGCAAGTGTTGAGAGCCCCGCTGCCAATGCTGTTTCTCAAAATGGAATAAAAATAGAATCGACGGAAAATATTAGCGCATTCTACGAATTAAAAAGTGCATCGAACAAAGAAATTTTTAGTCTAAAAGGCAACAAAGCACTTGGAGATAATTTCTACACACCGTTTCAAAATCACTGGGATAATGGTGTGACTACTCCGGTATCTTTTTCCTCAATAGATATTGTTGCCACTGAAAATAATACTACCGTGCTTATTACTCCTAGGACGAATATTGTTGGACATCTTCAGGATCTCACGTTTACCGTAACCTTAAATGAAGGCGAAACCTACAGTGCTCGAGATATGAATAGTAGTGGTGCTTCAACGCTTGCAGGTTCCATAGTTGCTTCGAATAAGCCAGTAGCATTAACTCTTTATAGTGGTGCTTTAAGTGAATCAGGGTGCCTAAGTACTATGGGAGATCAAATCACTTCTGAACAGTATGCGGGAAAGAACTTTATTGTCCATTCGGGAACTTCTGGAAATGACCGAGTATTTATCCTAGCAACTCAAAACGGAACGAACTTAACAATCGACAACAGTACTACCACTTCCACATTAATTAACTGGGGAGAAACCTACGAAATAGCATTGTCAGATGCAATAAACTACATTAAAGCTTCAAAACCTGTTTATGTATGGCACGCTTCAGGTTATGGTTGCGATCTCAGTGGAGCGCAGGTTCCTCCAGTGTATTGTGCCGGGACATATGAAACTGCATTTACGAGAACAACAGGAGACTCCCTTGGGCTTATTTTGTATACACGAGCTGGATTTGAAGATCAATTTTCTTTGAACGGAGTCCCTGCGCTGATTCCTTCAGGGGCCTTTACTACCGTTCCCGGTACATCTGGAGAATACAAAGTTGCAATGATTTACTACAACACTACAGATGTCCCATTGAACTCCTACAATATAGTGACAAATTCAGGTGACATTTTCGGCTTGGGAGTTCTTCAAGGAGGCAGTGGAAATGGTAGTAATTATGCTTATTTCTCTGAGTTTGCATCTTACCCTTTCGTAACTGCCGGATTATCTGACACTATTTGTGCGAATACTTCTTTAGGTGTTACAGGATCCATTGGTGGAGGTAATGTTAATGGTTACTGGAGCGGAACAGGATTTGGAAGTTTTGATCAGGCGACGAATCAACTTGTGAATACCTATATTCCCAGCTCCCTAGACACGCTGATATCACCTATTGAATTAATATTGACTACTACAGGTCCCTGTCCAGTTTTAAGGGATACACTATTTTTGGAAGTAGAACCAGCACCTATTGTAAGTGCATCCGCAGATCAATCGGTTTGCGAAAACAACTCAGTTGTTCAATTAGCCGGTACTGTCACTGGCGGGGCTACAACAGGAGAATGGAGTACTTTAGGAATGGGGACCTTCAGTTCTGGGGTCACCGTTTTGGATGGAGATTATGTTCCTTCAGCCGCTGATATTGCTGCAGGAAGTGTAGAATTGGTCCTTACTTCAACCAATTTTGGTTCTTGCGTAGCAGAATCAGACACTATGGTTGTCACCTTCACCATAGCGGCTACCGTTGATGCCGGAGCAGACACTCTTTACGCATGTGAAAACAATGCAGTAGTTGACTTATTTGGCTCGGTATCTGGAGTAACATCTACAGGAAAGTGGACCTCAAGCGGAAACGGTGTGTTTGCTCCCGATAATTTAAGTTTGACCGCCACATATCAGCCGAGCATTACAGACATCTCAGCTGGCAGTATTTGGCTCTATTTACAATCTACTTCAAATGGAAGTTGCGTCCCTGTATTTGATAGTTTGCTTGTAATTTTCAACGCGCCTCCTTCAGTGAATGCTGGAAATAATATATTAGTTTGTACGAATGATGCCGACATTCTTTTAAATGGTTCAGTTACTGGAGCAACAACAACTGGAGTCTGGACAGGTGGAAACGGTAATTTCACTAATAGTGATACTGACCTGAATGCAACTTACACACCGACTGCTACTGAAATTTCTAATGGAACATTGTTCCTAACATTGACTTCTACGAACAATAACGGATGTCTTGCTGAAAGTGATGCCGTTCAAATTAGTTTTGTGGCACCTCCTTTTGCAAACTTCAACTTTACTGAAGAATGTTTGTATGACGCATCTGTATTTACAGATTTTTCTTTGCCTGGCTATGGGAATCTCGACACTTGGAGTTGGGATTTCGGAGATGCAACAACTTCAGTCAATCAAAATGAAACACATCAATTTGCCACTGCAGGAAGTTATGATGTGCAATTGATTGTAACATCTGATGTCGGCTGTTCTGATACCAGCGTTCAACAGGTATTGGCCTTCGAAATTCCAGTCGCCGACTTTAGCTATACGTCTGATTGTCCAAATAATCAAATTATTGTTGACTTTACAGATGAATCGACGTCCAATAACGATGCTATTAATTATTGGTTTTATGATTTCGGAGGGCAGGGAAGTGCGGCAGTAGAAAACCCAACACAATTGTTCACTGATGATGGGAATTATACCATTCTACATATTGTGGAAACTGTTAATGGCTGCTCTGATACCGCCACTCAAATATTGAATATTCCACCTTATCCTGTAGCTGATTTTTCTTACAACACAAATAATGGGTTGAATATCGGTGCCGTGTTTAACTTTATTAATACATCAACGGATGCAATATCTTATTTATGGAATTTTGGAAACAATAACACTTCTATAAATGATGATCCATCGAATACGTATTTTGCAAACGGAGACTACTTCGTTACATTATACGCATATGGTTCTCTTGGATGTGTTGATAGTACAACGCAGTTGATTAACATCAATACTGTGACGACCGAAATCAATACACTAATACCGAATGCAATTTCACCAAATGGAGATGGTAAGAATGACGTCTGGAAACTTGAGTTTCTACAATTACTTTATCCGAACGCTTATGTTGAAATATATAATGAATGGGGACAGCGATTATTTGAATCTACAGGATATACAGAACCTTGGGATGGAACATTCAATGAAGAAAAAGTTCCCGATGGAACGTATTTCTACATAATAGATCTGGATGTGAATGACGACGCAGCAGAAATCTTTAAAGGCACAATACTCGTACTCAAAAGCAAAAACTAATGGGAAGAATACTACTTATCATACTGGTAATTGCCACGACGGGAAGTTCATACGCACAACAACGTGCAGTGTATTCGAATTTCTTACTTAACGATTACTATTATAATCCAGCCATTGCCGGAAGTAAAAACGTACACCTCGCGAATGTAAGTTACCGTAAGCAATGGGTTGGCTTTGAGGGAGCTCCTTCCTTAATAATGGGAAATTTTTACGGCTCCGCAAAAAACGAAGGCAAGCATGGTTATGGTGTTTCTCTTATTTCGGAATCCACAGGTATCACAAACAATACAACTGTCTACCTAAATTATGCATACCACCTAAAACTGGGTGAGAAAATTAAGTTAGGACTGGGTGTAAAACCTGGTTTTATGCAGTATCGTGTGCGCCTTTATGATGCTCAACTCGCAGATGAAGGAGATGAAGTACTTACAGGTAACATCTATTCTGCTAGTGCCTTTGATATGAGTGCTGGATTCAATTTGTATTCTGAAAAATTCTTTGTGATGGCATCTGCTCATCATATTTTAGGGAAGTCTATACAGTTTACAAGCTACAATGAAAATCTTGATTTTCACTATAATGCGATTCTCGGATATAATATCAATTTCAAGAAAAAGAAATTTGTTCTACAACCGAGTGCAATGATAAAATATACCACTCCAATTCCAATTCAATATTCAGCAATGTTGAAAGGAACATATGACAACAAATACTGGTTAGGATTTATTTATCGATCGGATGACGCCATAGGAGTATCTGCGGGGATTACAATTAAAGACCGATTCAAGGTTGCATACGGATATGATTATACTATTTCAGGGTTGCGAAACTTCACCTCAGGTTCTCATGAAGTGATGCTTTCTTTTGTGATCACGAAAAATAAGCCAACGCTAGACGAAGAAGATGAAGAATTGAACAATAGTATTCTCGAAGAAATGCAGAAGAAAATCGACGAACGAGAACAAGAAGAAAAAAATAATTAATCACGTGCTATGAGATTATTAAAATATATAGTTCTGCTGTTTATGTTCATTCAAATGAGCGCAAACTCAGTACAAGCGCAAATCGATACGGTATTCTGGTTTGCTGCACCCTGGGTGACTCCTGATCATGACAACAATGTTCAGCTTGCCTTCAGAATATCAACATTTGGAGCACCAGCTAACGTTAGAATTCAACTTCCAACTGGGACATATGATACCACTTTTTTGGTCCCAGCAAACAGTTTAGCTTCTATTCCATTAGATCACATTGTGGATGATTTAGAAAGTAAACCTGCTGATGCCATTTTAACTTCTGGAATTAAAATCACATCAGATGAAATGATGACTGTTGTATATGACTTCATCTCGGATTTAATAACAATCACCCCTGGTAATCCAAATAATCCTGAAACCTATTCCTTAAAAGGACAAAATGGAATGGGAACTGAGTTCGTTGTCCCTTTTCAAACCTTGTGGAACAATAGAGCACTCTCTAACGATAGGAATGGTGATGGATTCGTCACCCAACCTAAACAGTTCTTCTCAGTTATTGCTACCGAGGACAACACAACGATCTATATAAAACCAAACTGTGATGTAATCGGTCATCCAGCCGATATTACATACGCTGTAAATTTACCATTGGCCGGGAATGTCTACACCTGTGAGAATATGGTTTTGACAACCAGTAATCCTGGGAGTAGCTTAAGTGGATCTATTATAACGGCAAATAAACCTGTTTCTGTAACCATCAATGACGATTCTGTGAACCCATCAGGGGGGGGAGGGTGCTTTGATCTTATGGGTGATCAAATTGTGCCTACAGATGTTATTGGTGATGAGTACATTGTCAATATTGGCGGATTAAATCCAGGTTCGAATGAATCTATTTTTATTATTCCCGCAGAAAACTTTACAACAATAACAGTGGACGATTCTGGAACGACAACCCAGATGATGAACCAAGGAGAAACTTGGCAATACTCTATCGCTGACACCCTTACCCACGTAATAGCTGATAAACCAGTGTATTTAGTGCACATGTCTGGATACGGTTGTGAACTTGGTATAGCAATTTTACCTCCATTAAACTGTGCCGGATCAGATGAAGTATCTTTTGCCAGAAACAATGATCAAGCTTTTTCTCTAAATCTTCTTTGTGAAGCCGGGGACGAATTAGGTTTTGGTTTAACTGCTGGGGGCGGAGGAACAGGGACAATTAATCCAGGTTTATTCAATCCCGTACCAGGAACTGCTGGAACATGGGTAGGAACTCAAATCACATTTAGCGATACTGAAATAGTCAGTGGCTTCCAAAATACAATCACTAACTCTATGGGATTTTTCTCAATGGGAGTGATAAATGGTGGAGCAACTTCCGGATGCTTATACCACTACATGTCTTCCTTCCACAGAAAAGTGATCACGAAAGCTGGAAATGACACAACTTTATGTAATGGCGAGCCTTCAATTGATTTATTAGGTAGTGTAACAGGTGGAACTACAACGGGTAGTTGGAGTATTCTGAATGGAACTGGAACACTCAATAACCCAACAAACTTAATTACTACTTATCAACCTAGTACAAGTGATTATTCTCAAGGTACTTTAACTTTTGTTCTTGCTTCAACCGGTAACTGTGAGCCAGTTACTGATACGATGGTGGTTAATTTCATCCAATCACCAATAGCCGATGCCGGATTGGATGATAGCTATTGTAAAAACAATATTGGAGCCGTTACTATTTCAGGAAGTGTAACCTTCGCATCAGGAGCAAGCTGGTCCGGAGGGAACGGAGGTGGATTTGGAAACCCAGGTAGTTTAACAACCACCTACACCCCTTCCCCTACTGATATAGCTGATGACAGCGTTGTACTTTATCTAACTTCAGCAGGTAGTTTATTCTCTTGTCCTAATGATCAAGATTCAATGATAATTTTCTTCACTGAAGCTCCCATTGTTTCAGCTGGAGCTGATATGGTTGTGTGTTCATCACAAGATGTACTTAACTTAAATGGTTCTATTACCAGTGCAAGTGGGACTTGCGAATGGTCAACTTCAGGAACTGGCGCTTTTGCACCAAGTACAATCAATCCAATAACAGATTACCTAGTTAGTTCAGGCGATACAACAGTAGGTAGTATATACCTTACTCTAGAGTCTACCGCAAATGGAAACTGTCTCTTAGAAAAAGATAGTATTCTTGTTACATTCCTTGCTGAACCAGATGTGCTTATAACTTCTCAAGATACTATTTGTGCAAACTTGTCTTTACTCGATCTAACAGGATCTATTTCACTTGGTTTTTCCCCAACATGGTCGACCAATGGATTTGGTTCCATCGTTTCGCCAGGTTCAATTAATACACAATATAATATTACAACTGTTGATACTGCCCAAGGTTATGTTGACGTTTTCCTCACTTCAAACCCCGGGATTTGCCCATCAGTTCAGGACTCAATGCGAATACACTTTATACCGCCTCCAGCAGTTGCCGCAGGTCCCGATCAAGAATTCTGTAACAACGAAGTTGTACAACTAAATGGATCAATCACGGGTGCCAGCACTACAGGTACGTGGTCTACAATGGGTACAGGGACTTTCAGCCCAGGAAACAACTTTGTAACTACGAATTATATCCCATCAGCTGTTGATCTAGGAAATGGATCTGTAACTCTCATCCTCACATCTCCGAGTGTATTCGGATGTGCGCCCGCATCAGATCAGATAACGATCACATTCAAGCCTTCACCTGCTGGTGATTTTACTTTTAGTACTGCTTGTGAAGGAGACAACACGGTTTTCAATGATCAGTCCACTGTAAGTTCTGGAACAATCTCGAATTGGGATTGGGACTTTGGAGATTCAGGGGCATCAATCGTTAAGGACCCCGTTCATACCTATCCAGCTTATGGAGATTATACTACAACACTAGTTGTTGGGAGCGACAATGGATGTTATGATACAGTCGCTTATAATGTGACGGTAAACCCTGTTCCAAATGCGAATTTTGATCCAACGGTTGCGTGTGAAAACACCCCTATCGACTTTACTGACCTATCCATCATTTCAAGTGGAAATATTGTTTCATGGTTATATGATTTTGGGACAACAACAAGTTCCGATCAAAACCCCACACACACCTATACTTCACCTGGAACACAGATGATAACTTTATCTGTTACTTCTGATTTAGGTTGTACAGACGACACTTCAATGGTTTTAACTGTATATCCAGGACCAAATGCTGATTTCTCATTCACCCCTAATCCTGCTCTTGTAAACGAAGTAGTGTTCTTTACAGATGAATCCTCTGGAAATCAAATTGGAAATTGGTATTGGGACTTCGGCGATTTTGAAGCAGAAAATGCGCAAAACCCAAATCATAATTATGGTGAAGGTGGTGACTTTACCATATTACTAATCGTTACTGATGCTAATGGTTGTGAAGATTCGATAACAAAAATCATTTCTATAGCTTTACCTCCTGTTTTGCCTACTGGATTTTCTCCAAATGGAGATAATGAAAATGATGTTTTCTTAATTCGTGGAGGTCCCTTTAATGAGGTGGACTTTAAAGTATATAACAACTGGGGTGAATTGATTTTCACGTCAACAGATGCTGCTATAGGTTGGGACGGAACATACAAAGGTGCTGAAGCGCCTCTAGGAGTATATACCTGGACGTTTACGGTAACCCTCGCCAACGATGTGGTCATTAAAAAATCAGGGGACGTCACCTTAATACGTTAAGACAATGAAGAAGATACTATTATTGATAGCGTTGTCATTGGCTGCTAATACATCCAAAGCCCAAGATGCACATTTGTCGATGTATGACGCCGCACCGCTATTTCTTAATCCGGCAATGACTGGTGTATTTAAAGGAGACTGGCGATTACATGGGCAGTTTCGAACGCAATGGAAAGCCGTAAACTTTAAACCATATACAACTGGATTATTGAGCTTCGATATGTCACATAAAAAGTGGGGTTTCGGATTGCAGGTTAGTAATTTTAGGGCTGGTGCGGGAAATTACAATGCCCTTCAAGGCTCAATTTCCGCAGCATATACAACATCATTGGACAAGCGAAAACGTCATAACCTTTCCTTTGGTGTTCAAGGCGGAGTAACACAAAAAACTATTGAATATCAATTGTTGACATTCAACAATCAATATACCACTGCCGGCGGTGGAACTTTTGACCAAGCACTTAGCTCCAATGAAACATTCAATAGTCAAACTGCATGGGTCCCAGTGACAAATGCAGGAGTTATGTATTTCTTTGCAGGACAGGAGAGTCGCTTGAATCCATTTATTGGAATTTCTGCCTTTAATCTCATTGAACCAAAAGAATCACTTTTTGGCATGGATAACAGGTTACCCATGCGCTTTTATGGTCACGTTGGTACTCGTATTAATATTACCGAATTGTTCTATATTTTGCCAAAAATATTGGTAATGCAACAAGATAAATTCAGTGAACAAACGTACGCGATTGATCTTGGGTATTATCTAAAGGATGCAGACATGTACCTAGTTGGTGGGGTGACATATCGTGCTAAAGATGCTGCGATTATTTCACTTGGAGCGAAAATGGAAAATATAGTTGCAAAGGTCGCTTACGATGTGAACTTGTCTACCCTGACAACAGCATCTACTGGACGCGGTGGTTTTGAAATATCTGTGACCTATATCAAGCGAAAGAAAAAACCAGACACAGAGAAAATTTGTCCAAGATTATAATCAGAAACAGATGACTAAGAAAATTCTTTTATTGGTATTCCTTACACTTCCTTTGATTGGCTGGAATCAATCGCGTAAAGTGTGGTTAGATCATGCTGATAAATTCTATGAAATAGAGGATTATCACAACGCTCTTTTGAACTACCAAAAAGCCCTTAGTGATACTTCTGGGCTAAAAATGTTGATTCTCCCATACGAGATTGATAGAACGACTCAGAAATTAAAGAACAAAGACCATGAGGTTGATTCAAGTCATGTAGTTCCGTTGAAAGACTACATTGATCATCAGATAGCGTCATGCTACCTAAAAACTTTTGATTATAAAAAAGCGGTTGCTCATTTTGAGAAAACATCATCTTTTTCTTCCTACCCTGATGATCTATACCACTTCGGCGTTTCACAAATGAATGTGAATCAGCATGAAGGGGCCATCGCCTCATTTGAAAAGTATATTCAGTCAAATAGTTATAACGACTCTTTACTTCGAAGCGCACAACTGTCAGTTACAGGGTGCTATTACGCACTAGATAAAGACAACGTAAAAATTAAGGTGAATGTTCAATTGGCAGACACGAATGTATTCAATAAAGGAACAGCCTCCTTTGCTCCAATGTACTTTGGTAGTGAAGAAAGGGTTCTTTTCACCAGCGCCCGAGATGGTGGGGTCATTTTCGACCCTGAAAAACAAGTCTCCGCCTACCTATGTGACTTATATTGGACGGAATCGGATGGGAAAGGTAGTTGGTCAGACGCTAAGAATTTTGGCCGACCACTCAATTCGGCACAACATGATGCCTCAGGTACATTTAGTAACAGCAAAAGTATTATTTATTACACGCGTTGGAGTGACAAAAACCGTAAGGAGCAGAATATTTATCTCGCACGTATGGTCGACTTAAAATTCTATGAGTCATTCAAATTAGGCACATCCGTGAATGTTCCAGGCTACAAAAGTGTTAATCCATTTGTCACAAAAAGTGGTAAGTGGTTGTACTTCTCTAGTAATCGACCAGGTGGAGAAGGCGGTATGGATATTTGGAAAATAGAACTAGATGAATCTGGGAACGCGACAGGTGAAGCAATCAACCTTGGACGACCGATTAACTCTGAATTGGATGAAGTCACACCATTCTATCATGATGTTTCTGCTACTTTGTTCTTTAGTTCAAATGGCCACAATTCGATTGGTGGACTTGATATATTCAAGTCATCAATAAATAGATCTAATAAGTCATTCGGCAAGGTGAAAAATCTCGGGATTCCTATTAATTCGAGTAAGGACGACTCCTACATGATTTGGGATAACCTTATGAATAAAGGCTTTTTTGCAAGTGATCGTGAAGAATGTGAAGCAGGACATTGTTACGATATTTACGAAGTCACAAATGAACCAATCGTAATTGTATTGGAAGGCTATACGTATGATATTGAGACAGAAGAAATTCTTCCAAATACCCAATTGAAATTTAAAGACATCGATTTCAAATTTGAAGATTTCACGATCAACTCAGACGATAAGGGGTACTATCGAAAAGAATTAGACCAAAACCAAGAAATCTTTATAAAAGCACAGCACCCTTCATATTTTGCAGATGCTGCATCTGTGAATACGAAGCCAATAGTTGAAACAACAACGATTGTTCAAGATTTTTATTTACGGCCAATTCCAAAAGATGAAATTGAAATCGAGGGTATTGAATATGATTTTGATAAAGCAACCTTACGTCCTCGTTCTAAAGAAATCTTGGATGAATTATACGACTTCCTCGTTCTAAATAACAACCTTATTGTCGAAATAAACTCACACACAGATTCTCGTGGTAGTGACACTTATAACATGAGCTTGTCTGAACGAAGAGCGAAATCATGTGTAGATTACTTGATCTCAAAAGGTGTTGAGGAGAATCGATTGAAAGCAATAGGTTATGGTGAATCAGAACCAAATTATTTGAAAGACGAGAATAAGAATCCTGTTCTGAATGCTGCTAGCAAACGAATAATTTTGACGGAAGAATATATCAACTCACAAACGACGAAACCAATACGTGAAGAATACCATCAACGCAATCGACGTACTTCCTTTAAGGTAGTTGGAGAAGGTTTTGACGTTCAAAGTCATTAGACAAGTTTCACTATTAGGGTTGAATAAACTCCTTTGATCGGTCATCAATTTTTGTTTTACTTACTCTTTCTCAATTGAATGAGATAGTATGCATTCACTATTACGATAGCCACGTTCGTAATAATAATTGGCCATGAGTCTAGCATTAATCCATACCAAATAAAGAAGCTGCAGCCAATTACATTAATAATGCGCAAAAGTGACATTCGCTTCATCACAAAAGAAAGCAGGACAAATCCAGAGGCTGTATAGCCCACATATTCAATGTAGTTCTCCATTATTTAATAAGAATTAATGGGATTATTTTAGTGCTATTCCCAATTCGTTTAATTGTTCTCCATCCAATGGTGAGGGTGCATCAATCATTACATCTCGACCAGAGTTGTTCTTCGGGAAAGCGATGTAATCACGAATCGACTCAGACCCACCCATTGTTGCCACTAAACGATCTAATCCAAAAGCTAATCCTCCATGAGGTGGAGCACCATATTCAAACGCTGACATTAAGAAACCAAACTGTGCTTCTGCCTCTTCTTTTGTAAATCCTAGTAAGTCAAACATACGTGATTGAATTTCTCTATCGTGAATACGTATGGACCCTCCTCCTAGTTCCACACCATTCATGGCAAGATCATATGCATTCGCACGCACTTTTCCAGGGTCTGTATTAATTAAATACTCATCCTCTGGTTTTGGAGAAGTAAATGGATGATGCATTGCATGATAACGTTTTGATTCTTCATCCCATTCTAAAAGAGGGAAGTCTAGAACCCATAACGGCTTAAATACATTCGGATTTCTCAATCCCAATTCATCCCCCATGTGAAGGCGCAGTTCATTCATTTGCTTACGCACTGTGTCCAATCCGCCACTTAAAATCAAAATTAAATCTCCAGGTTTCGCAGCAGCAGCTTTTGCCCATGCAGCCAAATCTTCTTGAGAATAGAATTTATCGACAGAGGATTTAAAAGTCCCGTCTTCATTGCAACGCATGTATATCAACCCTTTAGCACCTATTTGCGGACGACGTACCCAATCCGTCAATTTATCCAATTGCTTTCTTGTGTATACGGCACATTGTTCAACGTTGATCGCTAAAACTTGTTCAGCATCGTCAAAAATTCCAAATCCTCTTCCTTTCGTAACACCATTAAAATCTACGAATTCCATTCCAAAACGAATGTCTGGTTTGTCAGATCCATAACGTTCCATTGCTTCGGCATAATCCATTCTTGGGAACTTCTCATCCAATTCAACTCCACGCACCTCACGGAACAAATGCTTGATCATCCCTTCGAATGTATTCAATACATCTTCTTGCTCAACGAATGCCATCTCGCAGTCAATCTGAGTAAATTCTGGCTGACGATCAGCACGTAAATCTTCATCTCTGAAACATTTAACAATTTGATAGTAACGATCAAAACCAGACACCATCAACAGTTGCTTAAATGTTTGTGGTGATTGCGGAAGAGCATAAAACTGGCCTTCATTCATTCTGCTAGGAACGACAAAATCTCGAGCACCCTCTGGTGTCGATTTTATTAACATGGGTGTTTCAACATCTAAAAAATCTTGAGAATCTAGATATTTACGTGTTTCTAATGCCACTCTATTTCGTAATCTCAATTTATCTTGAACTGGTTTACGACGTAAATCTAGGTAACGGTATTGCAATCTTAATTCTTCGCCTCCATCTGTTTCATCTTCAATCGTAAAGGGAGGTGTTTTAGACCCGTTAAGGATTTCTATACTTTGGATTTTTATCTCAATTTCACCCGTTGCGATGTTAGGGTTTACCGCATTTCTTGCTGCGACCTCACCTGTGATTTTTACAACAAATTCACGCCCCAGTGATTTCAATTGCGACATAACTTCTTCTGAAGTATCAGATTCAGCAACAATTTGTGTTATGCCATATCGGTCACGAAGGTCAACCCAAACTAAATTTCCTTTGTCACGGATAGTTTGTACCCATCCAGATAGGGT
>NODE-5-length-91023-cov-5.17276_pt1 | contig 91023 bp, 85 predicted proteins | sample MGYA00139097_ERZ477577 | MGnify/ENA metagenome assembly ERZ477577
CATTTTATACCGTATACAAATATAACGAATAAAATTGTTAATAAGTCACCGAAAACGTCAATTTTCCACAGTTTTTTGTTAGTAAATAGCATAATTATTGCATCGGATTCTACTCTTTAAATGACTAATTTCGAACCTTGCTTTTAACGCGCTATTCATGCGCATAAAAACTTAATTGGAGAATAAGATGGCAGATGGAGAAAGAATAATCCAGATCAAGATAGAAGATGAAATGAAGTCAGCGTACATTGATTACTCAATGTCCGTTATTGTATCTAGAGCACTCCCTGATGTTCGAGATGGTTTTAAACCAGTTCACAGAAGGGTTTTGTATGGAATGCAAGACTTAGGTGTTTATTCAAACAGACCATACAAAAAGAGTGCAAGAATTGTCGGGGAAGTACTAGGTAAATACCACCCGCATGGTGATAGCTCAGTATACGACACTATGGTTCGTATGGCGCAACCGTGGTCTTTAAGATACCCACTAGTCGATGGACAAGGTAACTACGGTTCTATTGATGGTGACAGCCCTGCAGCGATGCGTTACACAGAGGCACGTCTTAGAAAAATCGCGGAAGACATGCTTGGTGACCTTGATAAAGAAACTGTTGATTTCGCTCCAAACTTTGATGATAGTCTTGAAGAACCAACTGTGCTCCCAACCAAAATACCTAACCTCCTAGCCAATGGAGCAAGCGGTATTGCTGTAGGTATGGCGACAAACATGGCTCCGCACAATCTTACAGAGGTTATTAATGGAACCATAGCATATATAGAGAATAGCGATATTGAAGATGAAGAGCTATTACAACATGTAAAAGCTCCTGATTTTCCAACTGGAGGTGTGATCTATGGTTATGAAGGGGTTCGTGACGCCCTTCTAACTGGACGAGGTAGAATTGTTATGCGTGGAAAAGCAGATTTCGAAGAGACTAAAACTGGTAGAGAGCAAATTATCGTAACAGAGATCCCTTATCAAGTAAATAAGGCGGACATGATCAAGAAGACTGCCGATTTAGTCAACGACAAAAAGATTGATGGTATTTCTGACCTTCGCGATGAATCAGATCGTAACGGAATGAGAATCGTTTACGAATTAAAACGCGATGCAATCCCTAATGTTGTCTTGAATAAATTATTTAAGTACACAGCCCTACAAAGTTCATTTTCAGTAAATAACATCTGTCTAGTCAAAGGTCGTCCACAGCTGTTAAATTTAAAGCAGATTATAGCAAACTTCGTTGAATTCCGTCACGAGGTTGTCGTTAGAAGAACGAGATACGAACTTCGTAAAGCAGAAGAAAGAGCTCATATTCTAGAAGGACTTATCATAGCTTCGGATAATATCGATGAAGTCATTAGATTGATTCGCGCATCAAAAAGCCCAGAAGAAGCTCGCGAAAAATTAATAGAACAGTTCAAACTGTCAGACATACAATCGAGAGCGATTGTTGAAATGCGACTTCGTCAGTTAACAGGTCTAGAGCAGAATAAGTTAAGAGCAGAATATAGTGACTTAATGGCCCTTATTGCTGGCTTGAAAGATATTTTAGAAAATGAAAGTCGTAGAATGGAAATCATCACCAACGAACTGATTGAAATTCGAGATAAATACGGTGATGAACGACGTTCGATTATTGAATACTCGGCTAACGAGATGCGTATTGAAGATTTAATCCCTGATGAAGAAGTAGTTGTTACGATTTCACACGCCGGATATATTAAACGAACAAGTTTAGCGGAATACAAAGTACAAAACAGAGGCGGAATGGGATCGAAAGGTTCTGCAACCAGAGATAAGGACTTCTTGGAAGAATTATTTGTCGCGACCAACCATAACTACCTACTCGTGTTTACAGAGAAAGGAAAGTGCTTCTGGATGCGTGTATTCGAGGTGCCTGAAGGAAGTAAGACGAGTAAAGGAAGAGCTATTCAAAACCTTCTAAACATAGAATCTGACGACAAAGTCATGGCTTTCATAAATACTGGAGATGTAAAAGATCCGGAATTCATTAAAAGAGCTGCTGAACAAGCCGACGTAGATAAAGGTATTGCTGAAGCTGTTGGCGAAATGATCGATCGGTACTACATAGTAATGTGCACCAAAAAAGGTGTAATCAAGAAGACTTCGCTTGAAGCATATTCAAGACCACGAACAAATGGCATCAACGCCATAACTATTCGTGAGGGAGATGAATTACTAGAAGCTAAATTAACTAATGGATCAAATGAAATGGTTCTTGCCACTTCAAATGGACGAGCTATCAGATTCAACGAAGAAAAGGTGCGAGCAATGGGACGTAACGCTGCTGGTGTCCGCGGGGTTACTCTTAACGGAGAAGATGACGAAGTAATCGGAATGATTTGCGTTGAAGACGTCTACTCTACTGTATTAGTAGTATCGAAAAGAGGATACGGAAAACGAACATTCCTAAACGACCCTGAAGATCACGAACCTGTTTACCGCATAACAAATCGTGGCGGTAAAGGAGTTAAAACGATAAACGTTACAGAAAAAACTGGCAAACTGTTATCAATCAAAAACGTGACAGACGAAGAAGATTTAATGATCATCACAAAAGCAGGTGTAACTATCCGTATGCATATTGATTCAATTCGCACAATGGGGCGCGCAGCACAAGGCGTAAAACTGATCAACCTAAAAGGTAAATCAGAAATAGCAGCTGTAGCAAGAGTACCTCGCAGCGAAGATGAAGAAGACGCACCAGTATTGGATGAAGATGGAAACGTTATTGACACTCCAACTGAAAATGAATCAGACACTTCGGAAGCTGGCACGGATATTGACAATGATGAATCTGTGGAATAATCACATTTTTTGTATCTAATAAATAAAAACTATGAATATGTCATTCAGAAAATTAAGCCTAGGCCTAGCTGTCTTGGCAATGACTACCGTTTCTTACGGTCAAAAAAGTAATATTACAAGTGCCGCGGTTGAGTACAAAAACAATTTCCAACCAGCCTTCATGAAGCAGGAAGTGGAATCTGCAAAAAAGTCATTAGAGAAAGCAAAAGAATTTATCGATAAAGCTGCTGCTCATGAAGACACAAAAGCAGATCAAAAAATGCTACTATACAAAGGCCAAATTTATGGAAGCTGGGCTATAGTCTCAGCAATGGAAGAAAATCCGGATGAAGCTAAAATGACCGATGCATTAGACGTCTCTATCAAAGCTTTTAAAGATGGCCACACTGCTGGAAAAAAATACAAAGGAGATATTGAAGATGCAGTCAAGATGAACACAATGCTCTTCGGTATGGCAGCCGATGCCTCGTACAAAGCAGAAGAATTTAAAGATGCTGCCGAGGCTTTTGACTACATCAGCAGATACAACGATGCTATTGGGATTTTAGACACAATGATGATCTACAACTCTGCATTGTGTTTTGAAAAAGCTGGAGATATGGAAAATGCTGCAGTGCGCTATGAAAAAGTAGCAAAAGTAAATTATAGAGGCACAACCTCCGCAATCAACGCATCAGCCGCTTATAGAAAATCAGGAAACAATAAGAAAGCTAAAGAAATTATTATTGAAGCGCGTAAAAAAAATCCTTCAGATCGAGATCTGCTTTTAGAGTTAGTGAATATTGCTATCGATGAAGGAGATGCTGCTGGTGCTGAAACAGCATTGAATGATGCAATTGCGACAGACCCGAACAACAAGCAACTACACTACACTATCGGAACAATCTATATTGACCTTAAGGAAAATGAGAAAGCAGAAACTGCACTAAACAAAGCGCTTGAAATCGACCCTGACTATATTGATGCGCAGTATCAATTAGGTGCACACCTAGTAACCTGGGGAGGAAATCTTAGCACAGAAGCGAAACAACTGCCTTTTGGTGATGCCAACTACAACAAGATGCTTTCAGAAAGTGAAGATATATTTAAGAGAGCCTTGGTCCCTTTAGAAAAGTACATCGCGGCTTTCCCTGATGACAAGCAAGTATTGACAATTTTGTTCCAGATACATAAAAATCTTGGAGACTCACAAAAAGCATTGGAATTCAAGAAAAGAGCTGACGCAGCTGAATAAAATCGGTACAAATTACTTAAGCCCCTTTCAGTCTTCTGGAAGGGGCTCTTTTTTTTACCCTTGACTACTGATAATCAAATTAATTCCATATCTTTGCAGCCCTGTACACAAGGACGTACAGGAATTTATGCCGCAAACCTATAACAGATGCGGTTATACTATTTAAACTCTTTCGGACTCTATAGGTTGTTCGAAATACAAAGAATACAGCCAACATGGCAAAAGAAACACAAACGCAGGGAACTGCAGATTTTGACTGGGATGCGTTAGCATTAGACGGTTACACAGCAGCAGAGCGCTCTGAATTATCAGATCGTTATGAAGGAACATTAACTTCTATCGCAGAGAGAGAAGTAATACCGGGAACAGTAATTTCTCTTAACAAAAAAGAAGTTGTTGTTAACATCGGATCTAAGTCTGAGGGAGTTATTCCATCAGGGGAATTTCGTTACAATCCTGACTTAGCAGTTGGTGATACTGTTGACGTTTACGTTGAAACTCAAGAAGACAAATATGGTCAGCTTGTAGTATCCCACAAGATAGCACGTGTTCACAGTGCTTGGAACAAAGTGAATGAAGTACTTAAGACTGGTGAAGTTATCACTGGATTTGTTAAGTGCAGAACAAAAGGTGGTTTAATTGTAGATGTATTTGGACTTGAAGCATTCTTGCCAGGTTCTCAAATTGACGTTAAACCTATCCGTGATTACGATATCTATGTAGGAAAGAACATGGAATTCAAAGTTGTTAAGATCAACCAAGAATTTAAAAATGTTGTTGTTTCACACAAAGCACTTATCGAGGCGGAACTTGAAGAACAAAAGAAACAAATCATTTCTGGTCTTGAAAAAGGTCAGGTATTGGAAGGAACTGTTAAGAACATCACTTCTTACGGGGTGTTTATTGACCTTGGAGGTGTAGATGGACTTGTACATATCACCGACCTATCTTGGGGACGAGTTAATCATCCTGAAGAAATCGTTGAATTAGACCAAAAACTGAATGTAGTAATTCTAGACTTTGATAATGAGAAGAAAAGAATTGCGCTTGGATTGAAGCAATTGCAACCACATCCATGGGATGCTCTTGACGGAGAAATGAACGTTGGAGACAAAGTAACTGGGAAAGTTGTTGTAATGGCTGACTATGGTGCGTTCGTTGAGATCGCTCCAGGTGTTGAAGGTCTTATCCACGTTTCTGAAATGAGCTGGTCACAGCATTTACGCTCTGCTCAAGACTTCTTGAAAGTTGGAGATGAAGTTGAAGCTGTTGTTCTTACTCTTGATAGAGAAGAAAGAAAAATGTCACTTGGAATCAAGCAATTGATGCCAGATCCATGGGAAGCTATCGAAGGAAAGTATGCCGTTCAAACTCAGCATTCTGCGAAGGTTCGTAACTTTACTAACTTCGGAGTATTCGTTGAATTGGAAGAAGGTGTTGACGGATTGATTCATATTTCTGACCTATCATGGCAGAAAAAAGTGAAGCATCCATCTGAATTCTGTAAGGTAGGTGATCAAATGGAAGTGATCGTTTTAGAAATAGACAGAGAGAATCGTCGTATTTCATTAGGACACAAACAACTTGAAGAGAACCCATGGCAAGTATTTGAATCTACATTCGTGGAAGGTTCTACTCATCAGGGAACAATCATAGAGAACAAGGACAAATCTGGAATCGTATCATTACCATACGGACTTGAAGGAATCTGTCCTGCACGCCACATGCGTAAAGAAGATGGTTCGAATGCTCAAATCGAAGAAACTTTAGATTTCGTGGTTATTGAATTCAATAAAGATGCTCGTAAGATTGTCGTTTCTCACACACGTACTTTCGAAGAGGGTGACGATCGTCCTTCTAGTAAAGCGAAATCATCAGGTGGATCTTCATCATCTAAATCAGTGAAAGCTGTTAATCAGAATGCTGAGAAGTCAACTCTTGGTGACCTTGACGCTTTAGCTGAATTAAAAGAGAAAATGGAAAAAGGAAAATAATCCTTTACCATTATGAAATAAAAAGGGCTTCGTTTTGCGAAGCCCTTTTTTTATTATCCTTTATTGGATAAATGCTATTATCCATATAATCTAATTATATAAACAAAACCCCATCCCCCTTCTTGAACACGAAATGCATTAGTATTGAAAATTGAACAATAAAAACGCCACTCCATTAATACTTTAGATAGCCTTCAAATCCTCAATTTTTAGAGATGTTGGAATCTACTTCATTGAAAAAGAATCCTTATATTGCAAACTTTTAAATACCACTTAATTTAATTACTTAGCTACTATGGCAGAGAAGGAAAAATTCGAACAGGAATACCTTTTAAAAACATCCTCAAAAGTTCTTGATAATATGATCAGTACTCCAAGTGGATTGAGCGAATGGTTTGCTGATGATGTTAATATCAAAGATGATGTTTACACGTTTTTCTGGGATGGAAGCGAAGAAGATGCTCGTTTAATAACTAAGAAAGCTGGAGCTCGAGTTAAATGGAAATGGCTTGAGGATGAGGAAGAGGATAATGACGTTTATTTTGAAATAAGATACGAAGTTGACCCAATGACCAAGGCTGTCATTGTAACAGTTACAGATTTTGCTGAAAAAGACGAAATGGAAGAGGTTCAGCGTTTGTGGGATACACAAATTTCAGAGCTCAAAAGAACCTTAGGGGCATAATTACAATTAAAGCAGTCCTCTTTTCGTTAATCATAACGAAAATAAACTCATAGAGAATTGAAGCGACTCTACATTTTTAGTATCCGTTCATTTACGGGACCATTTCTGGTGACCTTCGCGATCTCAATGTTCATTCTAGTGATGCAATTTTTCTGGAAGTACATTGATGACCTTATGGGTAAAGGAATTTCTGTGTCCGTAATTGTTGAGTTACTTTTTTATGTCTCCGCAAGTTTAATCCCTCTAGCTCTACCCCTAGCAATCTTGCTATCTTCAATTATGACACTTGGGAATTTGTCAGAAAACAATGAGCTAACAGCATTAAAGTCAAGCGGTCTCTCTCTTTATCGAATAATTAGGCCTCTCACAGCGGTCGTAATAATAATTGCCACCTGTACTTTCTTCTTCGCGAATTACATAATCCCCGTCGCCAACTTCAAGTGGCATTCATTAATATTTGACATTCAAAACACTAAAATTTCAACTATATTAACTCCAGGTGCGTATAGCAAATCTTTAGATGGATATGCAATTAAAGTTGACAGTGGAACAGGCAATGAATTCGATGGAATTCTAATTCACGACCACACAAATCCTTTAGAGATTAAAACAATTCGTGCAGAACATGGCAAAATCTATAAATCGGATAATGGAAAGTATTTATTTTTTGAGCTGAAAAATGGAAGTGTAATGGAAGAGCTAGCCCCACACTCTCCTACTTATGGAAATGATGGCGTAGAACATTCTCAACACCCAAATCACCCAGCTAGGCGATCTATGTTCACACAAGCGACTTATAAAATTGATTTAACTGGTTTCGATCTCAATAAGTCACAGGAAGAATTATTTAAAGACAAGCATGAAATGCTTAATGTTTTTCAGATTAATTATGCAATTGATTCTATACAAAAGAATGGACAAGACGTACTTGAGAATTTTGTTCTAAGCGTAAAGAATGATCATAGCTACTTTCAAGCCAAAGAATATCAAAGTAACAGTCGTACAGATGTTGGGCTAGTTGCGGATTCAGAGATAGCGATTGATACAATCATTGTTTTTGATGACCTTTCTAAACAAGAAAAAATTGCGGCAATTAAATTGGCACAAACCAAGCTTAGAAAAAAGAATGAGAATTTAGGCTCACAACTTATGTTTGTGAGTGCCATGGAACATGATATGGACAAATATCTTTTGGAATTTCATAGAAAATTCGCACTAACCTTTGCCATAATTGTTCTATTTTTTGTTGGAGCACCATTGGGTGCAATTGTTCGTAAAGGTGGATTTGGAGCACCGGTAGTCATCGCAGCCTTGTTATTCATGATCTATTTTGTACTCATAACTATTGGGGACAACCTCGCTAAATCAGATGTCGTCTCCCCTTTTCTAGGTATGTGGTTTGCCACTATGGTCCTTACCCCTATTGCAATTTGGCTCATGCGCTCTGCGGCTAATGACACTGCTGTTTTCAGTTTCCCTTTCTTGAAAAACCTTTTTAAACGAAAGTCGTGAAAGTTCTCTACATAACCAATAAGCCAATCTATCCAAAGGTAGATGGGGGTTGTGTTGCTATGGATAACTTCCTACAATGTCTTTTGGCTAAGAACATCGATATTAAACACTTATTCATTCACACCTCTAAACATCCGTATCTAGAAGGTAATTATCCTTCAGAACTCAGCGATAGAATACGACCGAAAGGAGTGTTCATTAACACAAAAGTAACTGCAATTAGTGCAATTAAGCATTTATTCAAACGAGGCTCTTATAATGTAAATCGCTTTTACTCTCCGGAAATGAAAGAGCTAATAGTTGATCAACTTCAAGCAGAGGACTACACCTGCATTATTTTGGAAAGCTTATTTATTGGACCTTATATAGAATCAATTCGTGATAACTATACCGGTAAAATTTTTATCCGCACCCACAATGTAGAAAGTGATATTTGGAATGATTTAGCTAAATCAGCAACAAACTTTTTCAGAGCTAGTTATCTGCGAAAATTAGCAAATGATTTGAAGAAATATGAAATAGAAATACTTCAAAAGATTGACGGTATTCTCTCACTTTCAATTGATGATGTCCAGCGGTTTGCAGAATTAAAAATTAAAACAAAAGCTGAAGTTATACCTGTAACAATTGAGTTGCACGACAAAGAAGATAACACTTATGACAATAACAACTTTTTTCATCTAGGTGTAATGAATTGGCAACCTAACATTGAGGCTGTTGATCGCTTAATTAAACTTTTCCCTACAATACGTAAAAATATACCTACAGCTGAACTACACATTGCCGGTAAACACTCTACAGAAGTAGTCAAGGAAAATCAACAGTCGGGAATTTTCGTTCATGGATTCGTCGAAGATAGTCGACAGTTTTCAATTCAAACTGGAATTCTCGTTTCACCTATTCTTTCGGGCTCAGGAATTCGGATTAAACTACTTGAAGCGATGGCGCTTGGCATACCTTGTGTTACTACTACGAGAGGGATTCAAGGAATTGACTACTCTGAAAACAACTGTGTTATTGTTGCAGATAATGATACAAAAATTATTCATGAATGTATTCGGTTGGCAAAAGACAAAAAACTGCGTGAAGAAATTGGTAAAAATGCACGCAATTATATTCGAAAAAACCATAATATTGAATCCGTAAGCACTAGAATTGTTGAATTCATCAAAAACACATAGAGGTCAATTACTAATGATCGTCTCTAGATTCCCATTTCCATTGGAAAAAGGAGATAAATTAAGGGCCTATTACCAACTAAAGGAGCTTAGCTCATATTACGACATAACACTTGTCGCGCTAACTGATCAACAAATCTCAGAGCAACAATTAGAACAAGTTGGGCAACACTGCCAAACTATCGAAATTTGTAAACTCTCTTTTTTTTCCAAAGCTTTTCATTTGTTACGCAGTTTCTTTGGTGATAAACCATTCCAAACAGGCTATTTCTACAGCTGGAAGGCAAAGAAAAAAATAAGGCGTCTCATTCAGATTCATTCGTTTGATCACATTTATTGCCAATTAATACGAACTTCAGAATATGTTAAGGATGAATACCAGATTCCAAAGACATTGGACTATATGGATGCACTGAGTACAGGCATTCAAAGACGTATTTCTCATCAACCTTGGTATAAAAAATGGCTATTTCGCTCTGAAGCCAAACGTTTAAAGAAATATGAGCAACATATTTTTGATTATTTCGAATACAAATGCATTATTAGCGAACAGGATAAGAATCTAATTAATCATCCGGACCGAAACAAAATTGCTTGCATCCCTAATGGAATTGACGACTCTTTTCTTCAAAACATGGAAGTTGATAAAACTCATGAGCTTGTATTTGTAGGAAACATGAGTTACCCTCCAAACATAGATGCAGTAAACTATATCGCTGATCACATCCTTCCAGTCTTTCCCAATTCGAATCTACTTGTGTCAGGTTCATCCCCTCATTCTTCGATTAAGAATCTAGCTGCGCGAAACCCACAGATTACACTAACTGGATGGGTAGAAGATATTCGAACTTCGTATGCTAAAGGTAAAATTTTCCTGGCTCCTATGATGATTGGGACCGGGATGCAGAACAAGTTGTTGGAAGCTATGGCGATGAAGGTTCCGTGTATCACAACTCCTCTTGCCAACAACGCTATCAAAGCAAAACACTTGGAACAAATAATGGTAGGAAAAGATATTACAGAAATACTCTCTTGTATTCGAACTTTAAAGGAAGATGAAAAGCTAAGTAATTCAATAGCACAGGCAGGTTCGAAATTTGTAGCAGAACATTATAGTTGGAAAAAATCAGTCGACTCATTGAGAGAATTATGGCAGGGAGCCTCTCAATAAAACAAGGGGTTCTAGGTTTTCTGTCAAAACCACGTATAAGTAATATATTTCAAGTAATTTTGACCAAACAAACTAAAGGCATAGATGCAATTTGAGCTGAATACCATTGAAGAAGCAATAGAAGAGATTAAGAACGGGCGTGTTGTCATTGTCGTAGATGATGAAAACCGTGAGAATGAAGGAGATTTCTTGACAGCTGCTAGGAACATCACTCCAGAAATCATCAATTTCATGGTAACACATGGGCGTGGACTAGTTTGTGCACCGCTCATTGAAGATCGTTGTGATGAGTTAGGACTGGACCTAATGGTTCAATCAAATTCCGCAGCTTATGAGACACCATTTACCGTATCTATTGATCTAATTGGACATGGTTGTACAACTGGTATCAGCGCTGCTGATAGAGCAAAAACAGTTAAGGCACTTGTTGACCCTGACGTTCGCCCTGAAGAATTAGGAAAACCAGGACATATTTTCCCGTTACGTGCCAAGAAAGGTGGTGTATTAAGAAGAGCTGGTCATACTGAAGCTGCAATAGATTTAGCAAGAATGGCTGGATTTGAACCTGCTGGAGTAATTGTAGAAATATTAAATGAAGACGGCTCTATGGCTCGTCTTCCACAACTCGTTGAAATAGCGAAGCGATTTGATCTTAAATTGATATCCATCGAGGATTTGATAAAATATCGAATTAAGACCGAATCCTTAATTGAGCGTATTATTGATGTTAAACTTCCGACTACAATGGGAAGTTTTGATCTTCACCTATTTAAGAATACAACAACTGATGAAGAGCATTTGGCATTAGTTAAAGGAGAATGGGATAAAGATGAGCCAGTCCTTATTCGTGTGCATTCATCATGCATGACCGGAGATATTTTTGGATCTTGTCGTTGTGATTGCGGTCCACAATTGCATAAGGCAATGGAAATGATTGAGGAAGAAGGAAAAGGTGTTATCGTTTATATGAATCAAGAAGGTCGTGGTATCGGTTTAACAAATAAGCTTAAAGCATATAAGCTTCAGGAAGAAGGCTACGATACATTGGAGGCGAATATCAAATTAGGATTTAAAGGAGATGAACGTGATTACGGTATTGGTGCTCAAATCATACGTAATTTAGGGATTACTAAACTAAAACTACTATCGAATAATCCGACAAAACGTACTGGATTAATAGGATACGGCTTAGAAATAGTAGAAAATGTGCCATTGGAAATTGAAAGCAACCTTCACAATGAAAGTTACTTGAAGACAAAACGAGATAAAATGGGTCACTCTTTGAAACTTGATAAGTAAATGTTAACCACCAAGGGGATCACAAAGTCATACGGAGAACTTCAAATTCTTAAAGGAATTGATCTAGAAGTAGCTGAAGGAGAAGTTGTCTCCATTGTAGGGGCTTCTGGTGCTGGAAAAACTACGTTACTGCAAATCCTTGGAACACTAGATAGACCTGACAAAGGAGATGTGTATATTGGTGATACAAACCCATTTTCGCTTTCTGAAAAGAAATTAGCAGCGTTTAGAAATACAGAAGTTGGCTTTATTTTTCAGTTTCATCAACTACTTCCTGAATTCAACGCTATTGAAAATATTATTATTCCTGCACTGATTAAAGGCATCTCTTTGACAGATGCAAAAGAAGATGCTAAGCGATTATTAAGCCTTCTTGGCTTAGACGACAGAGGGTTACATAAGCCGAATGAACTCTCAGGCGGAGAGCAACAGAGAATCGCTGTGGCGAGATCTTTAATCAATAAACCGAAGGTTATTTTTGCGGATGAGCCTTCAGGTAATCTAGACAGTCAAAACTCGTCTGAATTACATCAATTATTCTTCAATCTTAGAGATGAATTCAACCAGACCTTTGTTATCGTAACACACAACGAGGAACTTGCGAATATGACAGACCGAAAACTGGTCATGGCTGATGGGTTAATTATTTAACTATCATTCAATAGAATGTCACCACAAGAACTCAAAGAATACCTCGACTTTAAAGTACAACAGTACAATACAACGACCTTCATCGAATCAGATCCGATTCAACTTCCTCATCAATTTTCAAAAAAAGAAGATATTGAAATTGTAGCATTTCTAGTAGCCATGATTGCTTGGGGAAAACGTGCTATGATTATAAAAAATGGAGAACGCCTAATTGATATTATGGAGCATGAACCGTATCAATTTGTGCAGCAATACTCTCCTCGATCACTACCTAGCTTTGTTCATCGGACATTCAATACTGTTGATCTAGATTTTTTCTTTCGAAGCTTGCAGAAAATTTATTCTAATGAAGGACTCGAGGCCGCCTTTGCTGCCAACAATGAAGAATATGGTGTAAAGGGGCGCATCATCAATTTTCGGAATACATTTTTATTGACAGAACATGAAAAACGTTCAGAGAAACATATTTCAAATCCCTCAAAGAACTCTGCAGCAAAAAGATTAAACATGTTTTTGCGTTGGATGGTCCGAATAGATAACTGTGGTGTAGATTTCGGTATCTGGAAGAGCATATCACCTTCTGAGTTGTACATTCCTCTCGACGTTCATACAGCTAACACTTCAAGAGAATTAGGCTTGCTCACAAGGAAACAGAACGACTGGAAGGCATTAGAGGAAATAATGCATGCTTTAAGAAGTCTCGATCCTGAGGATCCCTCAAAGTATGATTTTGCTTTATTTGGAATTGGAGCATTTGAGTAATTTTTAGTATTAATTAGATACTACTCAACTACAATTTGAACTTTCAAATAAATTATGGACTTAAAACTCATAACGTATTTAATTTGATCAAGCTTAAAATTTATAATTATAAACTTATCTTTGAATCATGGCGTTTTTGTATCCTATGTTTCTTTGGGCGTTTGCAGTTTTAGCAATCCCCATTGTTATTCATCTTTTTAATTTCAAACGATACAAAACCCTTTATTTTTCTAGCTTAAACTTTATAAGACAAGTTGATCAAAAAACGAAGTCTACACAGCGCTTAAAACATTTGCTTGTTCTACTTAGTCGATTATTAGCTTTCATTTTTCTTGTACTGGCTTTTGCTCAACCCTATTTCCCTAATTCAGAAACATCAAACGAAGCCAAAGAAGCTGTAATTGCGTTTTATATTGACAATTCTTTCTCAATGCAAGCAAGAGGCGTCGAAGGAGAGTTATTATCACAAGCAAGAGAAAATGCACAGCAAATTATTGAGAAAGCATCACTAGACACACGCTTTATTATTGGAACCAATGATATGTCAGGGAGTGAAGAACGCATTCTTTCTAAAGTAGAAGCATTGGAAAAGTTGGATAACATACAGCTTTCTCCTATCATGCGTTCCTCAGACGAAGTACTAAAGTGGCAACTCGAGCGTTTAAACAAAGATGATATTCAACAAGAAAAAACAAGTGTTCAGTTCGTTTTCTTATCTGATTTTCAAAAATCAAGTGGTTTTGGTAAGGAGGATCTAAAATCAGATAATATTTCATTTTACCCAATTAAGTTAAGCCCTGAAGTAAAAACGAACATTTATATTGATTCAATTTGGTTCTCCTCTCCCATTCATAAACTGAACAAACAGAATGAATTGAATATCAACATTACAAATAAAGGTGGAGCTGATCTCGAAAATGTTGAGGTACTCGTTAATATCGCTGAATTCAAAAAAACTTTATTTGTCAGCCTTCCAGCTAATCAAACAACCACAAGTCGCATCACGTACTCAGATAAATCTACTGGAGTTAAAACAGGCAGTGTCAAGGTTATGGATAATCATGTTCTATTCGACGATGCCTTCTATCTCTCATATAAAGTAGTTGAAAATGTAAATATTCTGACTTTAAACGGAGAGGATGCTACTGAAAATATTTCAACGGTGTTTGATCTTGATGATTTTTACGTGAATGAAGTTAATGAAATAACGAGTGTGACCAAGGATGATTTCCAAGGAAAAGACCTTGTTATTATCAATGGTGTAAATTCTATTTCAGCAGGAATTTCAAATTATTTAATTGACTTTATTGAAACAGGTGGGTCAATTGGATTGTTCCCTGGTAAAGCCCCGTCAAAAAGTGATTGGAATTATTTACTTCAAAAGGTTAAACTTGCGAAGATTGGTGAGGCTGTTACATCGGGCAATCGTTTAAATTCTGTGAATTACGACGACCCTTTCTTTGCTAGTGTTTTTGAGAAAAAAACTGAAAAACTCAACCTTCCCAGTGTTTCAAAAACATTTCGCGCTTTAAGCGGCGGATCCTCGATGAATGCCAATTTAATAAAACTACAGAACGGTTTACCACTATTCTCCTCAAGTAAAACAAAAGGCACTGCATATATGTTTTACAGTTCTTTACACGAAGATTTTGGAAGTTTTTCTAAGAATGCACTTTTTTCGACAATTATATTGCGAATGGGGGAATTGAGTCAACGAGCCCAACCAGATTTCATCATTATTGGGAGTCAAACCCGTTATCCTATCTATGAAAAAACAGGCGACGAGCCCCCTATTCACATTTCAAACAGCGATTTTGACTTCATTCCACAAGTATCGACAATAGCAGGTGTTAAATACCTATCACTTAATATGCTTACTGACTTTCAGCAAATAAAAGCAGGTAATTTCGACATAAAATCGGATAAAGTAATTGGAAAAATTAGTCTAAATTACAATCGATCCGAATCGGATTTAGCTTCGTTCAATGAAGAAGAGATTACGGAACGATTTAATGCTAATGGAATAAACCAACTTACATTTAATGAAATTGGCGCCGATACAGAATTATCCACAATAGATATTGACAAACCTTTTAGTTATTGGAAAATTTGTATCGTTTTAACCCTTATTTTTGTCTTAATCGAAATGCTACTTATTCGATTATTAAAATAAAACCGCTGGTGGAATGAAAGTCTTACTCAAACAAGCCAAAATCATCGACAGTTGCTCTCCTCACAATGGAAATGTGAAAGACATTTTAATTGAAAATGGAGTCATTATTGAAATTAGCGATTCTATTGACAGCCCTGATGCTGAAGAAGTTTCTAATGATAATCTTCACGTTTCGATCGGCTGGGTTGATCTGAAAGCTGATTTTTGTGATCCAGGAATGGAACATAAAGAAACAGTTGAATCAGGACTTGAATCAGCGGCTTATGGTGGATATACACATGTTGCAATTGTCCCTAGCACAAATCCAGTTATTGACGGAAAAAGCCAAATTCAATATCTGAAACAAAAAGCAAATGATCATATAACCACTATACATCCAATTGGGACTATCTCTGTTGGAATGAAAGGCGAAAATCTCTCGGAAATGTATGACATGACTCAATATGGAGTCCAACTGTTCTCAGACGATCTAGAACCTATCAGTTCAGGAATAATGTATCGCGCCCTGTTATATGCGAAAAACTTTGGTGGAACGATAGCTGCATTCTCTAGAGATACTTCTGTAGCAGGACTAGGAATGGTTAATGAGGGAATGGCTTCAACTAAAACAGGCCTTAAAGCAGATCCTTCAATAGGAGAAATCATTGAAATAGAAAGAAATATTCGCCTTGCTGAATACACAGAAGGTAAGCTGCACTTGACGGGTATCTCTACTGCAGAAGGTGTGGATCTAATCCGTAAGGCAAAAGCCAATAATTTAAAAGTAACCGCTGATGTTCATGTTGCAAATCTAGTTTACAACGAAGAATCAGTTCTTGGATTTGATAGCAACTACAAAGTTTTACCAGTACTTCGGTTCGAATCTGACAGAAAGGCACTCTGGCAAGGGGTAAAAGATGGTACAATTGATTGTATCGTATCTGATCATAGACCGCACGATAAAGAAGAAAAGGATGTAGAGTTCGATGTTTCTGAATTTGGAACACTAAACCTACAAACAGTGTTTGCTTCACTTCGATCAACAGAAGAGTATGATATTGACTCAATAGTGAAAGCGCTAACAATGACTCCTCGTGAATTACTTGGAATAAAAAAGAATAGTATAGAAGAACAGCAACCAGCTGATCTTACACTATTTAACCCTGATGAAAAATGGGTTTTTTCCAAAAATGACATCTGTTCCTTCGTTAATAATTCGCCACTTGTGAATAAACAACTCACAGGTTGTGTAATTGGTATAATGAATAAAAGTAAATTAGCAATCAAAGAATAACGAATGCCGCCTAAGAAGACCAAACGAAAATTTCTCAAAGAGTTTATAAAAGAACGTCGCGTTGTCGGTGCTGTAAACCCAAGCACAAAAGCACTAGGCGAAAAAATGATCGAAAATATTGATTTTGATAATTCTAAATTGATTGTCGAATTAGGACCTGGAACTGGTGTCTTCACTGATGTCCTGATGGAAAGAATGGGTGGTGACACCAAATTACTCGTTTTCGAATTGAATGACAATTTCTATGAATCGCTGAATGCGCGTATAAATGACCCAAGAGTTCAAATAATTCATGATTCAGCTGAGCATCTGAAAAAGTACCTCTCTGAAGAAGAACAAAAAAACGTTGATGTAGTTGTCTCATCTTTACCGCTTACAGTTTTTCCTGAAGAACTTCGTCATGCTGTTTTAGACGAAGCTTATGCATCTCTCAAAAATGGGGGATTGTATACCCAATTCCAATATTCGTTACAAGCAAAAAAATTACTCGAAGCACGTTATAAGGATGTATCGATTAAGTTTACAATGAAAAATTTCCCCCCTGCATTCGTCTACACATGTCGAAAAAAGTAGACAAATCGTATTATTTACTACATAAACCTTACGGCTACCTTTGTCAATTCACTGGGGAACCTGAAGACAAGTTACTTAAAGATCTTTTTAAATTCCCTAAAGACGTCTATTCAGTAGGTAGACTTGACAAGGATAGCGAAGGCCTTTTAATCTTAACGAATGACAATGCCTTCAAAACACGTATTTTATCACCAAACTTCCATGTAAAAAAAACCTACTGGGTTCAAGTAGAAGGAGCTATTACTGACAAGGCAATAGCTGAGCTACAAGCTGGTACAATCGTGATTTCGCATAAAGGAAAAAAACATCAAGTTGCAAAAAGCAGCTGTAGAAGAATTAATTCTATTGACTTTCCAGATCGTCTCCCTCCTATTCGACAACGAGCATCAATCCCAACATCATGGATTGAACTTCAAATTACAGAAGGAAAAAATAGACAAGTCCGAAAAATGACCGCCGCAGTAGGCTATCCTACATTGCGCCTCATTCGATATGCTATCGACGGATACTCACTTGAAGGCCTGAATCCAGGAGATGTAAAATCATTCGTCCCGATCAGTTAACAAAAGCTACCATTCAATCAATGACTAGGTAATTGGTATACTATTTGATTATCTTGAAGTAACCTTAAAATTGATCTCATGTTAACATCATTAGAAATAGCAAAAATTTTGCGCGATCAGAAAAAGAAACAAACAAAAGTAAAGGTAGGATTTGATTCAGCTATACTAGGACTGGGAGTGCGATTGAAAACAAACACGAAGAAATAAAGGAGTTACCCCACCCTTAAAATCCATCTCCTCCACCTGTTCCTTTCGATACTTTATTTTCGAATTTTCCGATTCTATAGGAAACCGTCAAATAAAACCTGCGCGTTAGCCATTTGTATTCACTTTTCTGACTGACACCTTCTTGAATTAATTCTAATTCAAAACCTTTCGTATTAAAAACATCCGTTACTCGAGCTGCAACTGATAATCGATTATCTAACAGTCTCTTTTCCAAAGAAAAATCTATACCTGCTCTCGGTTGAACAATTCCTTGTGGAGTTGTGCGCGGGGCATTATAATTGGCATTAATTTGAGCACTCATTGTCTTCTTCCAGAAATCTACAGTGAGAATGTATTTCAATCCCCAGTTAATCCCATCATTATTCCAATCGACAGATTCATCGGAATTCGTATAGTTAATATAATTTCCATTAATAGAAAGAGTATTTCGTAACCACTTAAACGGCTTGTAAACAATGATTGACTCAAACCCGGTACTTTCACTTCGATCAATATTGTCATAAGTAACTACCGCAGTATTATTATCATAGTAGTATTTCACACGATTAATCACATCTTTTGTTCTTCGATGAAAAACACTAAACGAGAAATTAATTTTCTTCTCATTGAATGAATATCCTAAATCGTAAGAATCAATATATTCTGGTTGTAGTTCTGGATTACCACGTCTTAAATTAAACGGATCAGCATAACTTGTAAATGGGTTTAATTGTCTCGATTTTGCCCTGTTAATTCTTCGACTGTAGCTAAGACTTAATTGAGACACCTTACTCAAATCATACTTCAAATGTGCCGACGGAAAAATATTCAGATATTTGTTCTTGAATTTTTCTCCCGTATTAATCAAATATGGCGTCTGTTCTGCATATTCACCACGAATACCTACTTGATATTTAAACTTACCTAATTCTTGACCGAAAATTGCATAAAGACTTAATATCTGTTCACCATAATTGTATTCAAAATTGGCAAGAGTGTCTTCATAATAAATTCCGGTGAGTGTATCTTTAGTTTCTGAATAGGTTGAGACATCATCATTCCTTATTATTGCTTTTGATCCTGCTTCTACCCTTGCTTTCCATTTTTCAATGACGTAATTGTAATCAATTTGAGCGGTTGTAATTTCATTACCAGAAACATTATGTAATTGCTGATTGAGAGGTGCTAGCGGTAACAAATTCTCCCAAGCATCGTAGTAGGTTTGTTCATAAAACCCCTCAACATCTCGATCTCCAAATGATTGATTAGCGTTGAATACAATCTCTCCTTTACGGTTTTTAAATGTATTCGTGTAGTTCAAATTGACATCATAATTAATATGCTTTCGAGGGTCGTAAGAATTTCTATTCCAACGCATTTCTAGAACATCACTTTCCGTATACAATCGATTCTCTAACTCACCTGTGCGAACTTGTCTTCCAATTGAACCAGTAGCAGAAAAGGCGAATACATTTTGATCATTAAAATAAAAGTCAGCACCCAACACAGCGGTATTTGTAGATTTTAGATGAGTTCCTACCCTATCTTGCTTAAGAAATATTGAACTATCAGAAGTTATATCCCTTTCTAATTCACTAAAGTAGTTTCTATACCCTTCAAAATAATTCAAAGAATAATTCAAGTAAAGATTAAATCTTCTATTCCTGTAGCTTAATCCAATGTTCCCCTCATAAAGATTACCCGTGGCAGCAGTCACTGAAACCAAACCATTAAAACCTTTCAATTTATTCTTTTTAAGTACGATATTAATTATACCTGAGGTTCCGTCTGGATCATATTTTGCTGATGGATTAGTCACAACTTCAATGCGATCAACAGAATTTGCAGGAAGGGCATCAAGCATATTTTGGCCATCTCCAGCAGCCAACATACTCGGCCTTCCGTCAATCAATATTGTCACATTACCGTCCCCCCTTAAACTAATATTCCCTTCTTGATCCACTTCAATAGAAGGAATATTATTCAAGACATCATTAACCGTCCCTCCTTTATTGGCAATATCGTCCTCTACATTATAACTTTTCTTATCAATTCCAGTCTTTAGGATATCAAGTGAACCCGAGGCAGTGACCTCCTCTATCTCCACCGTTCGATCCCAATTCATTTTTATATTTTCAAATTGATACCCTGCTAATCTTTTGTCTTCGGTCGAAAAGTCTAGGTCAACTTTGATTGGTTCATGATTGAGATGGGTAATTTTCAAAAACCATTGGATGCTGCAAAAGTCCCTTTAACAACGGTGGAATCAATTACCGTAAACAATCGAATCGTTGCAAATTCAGCAGGCTTATCATTAGCATCCAAAATTTTACCATTTACAGACTGTGCTAAAGATTGGTCAAAGCAAAGAACTAAAAAAAGAAATAAGAAAAGTGACCGCATTTACACTAGTTTAAAATCAACAGAGTTTGCTAGCATTTTAGCCACTGGACACCTACCCGAAATATCAAGTAGTCTTTTTTGCTGTTTTTCATCAAGTACTCCTTGAAATCGAATTCGTTTTTCAATCAGTACTTTCTCTCCTTTATCAAGAATTTTTAAGGAGACAATTATGTCATCGAGCTTCCACTCTTTACGGTTTGCATACATTTTTACGGTAATAATCATACAACTTGCCAGTGCCGAAAGTAAGTACTCTGTGGGCTTTGCGGCTTTATCAGTCCCACCGGCATCAGCAGGCTCATCAGAAAACCAAGTATGCTCTCTTGTAGAATTCTCTACCAAATAACCGAATTTCAATGATGCTTCAATATTTGCCATTATCCTCGAAGTTTATCTAATAAATCACTCAAAGTAGCGGCCTCTTTTTCTGTTAGATTTTTTGGGACCATATCCGTCTTCTTCAGCGCCAAATCAAGTTTTGACAATAGATCTAGTCCCTTCTTTGTGATTTTAACATAAACAACTCTCCTATCATTTTCACAACGCTCACGAGAAATCAGCCCTTTATCTATTAGCTTATCCATTAAACGTGTAGTATTTGGCGACTTTTCCACCATTCGTTCTTTGATAGTGTTCACTGCCATTACATCTTTTGCTCCACGTAAAATTCGCAGAATATTGAATTGAGGCATGGTCAAGTCATAACTTGACATGAACTTATTCGACATTGACATAAGAAAATTTGCAGTGTACTTGATGTTAACTGCAGCTTTAGTCAATTCAGAATCGAACTTACTTTTTATGGCATCATCTATTTTCATAGTACAAAGGTAATAAATAAATACCGTGGTAATAGTTTCGAAAAAAAACTAGATTTTATTCCATTGGTTATCTTGCATTTACTGTTAAAACTCCAATAAACACTGGACTTTGATGAAAATTAATTTAAAAAACACCTCTTTTTTTTGTAAATTGCTAGTACAAAACTAGAACTATGAAAATAAATCTCTTGTCAATAGCACTTGTTCTATCAACAAGTGTTACAACGGCGCAAACAACGATAATAGAAACTCCTGTGCAGGAAATTGTCACGTATAATTCTCTAGGCCAGAAAGTAACAACTGTTAAAGCTTCAGGATTTCTAAAGACTCCCCCATTAAGTCAATGGGCTATAGATGAACCTGAAGAAATTTCAGAATCGAAAGAACGAAAAGATGGCAGAAGCTCATTTGATATGGAGAATTATGATGAATCACTCGCCTATCAGGATGCGCATGATCCGGTTGTTCAATCAGAAATGGGGACGCGTGAATTACGTGCACCAATAGTAAATTTTCAAGGGATGAGTGGTAGTGGATACCCGCCAGACCCAACAGGTGCAGCTGGACCTAATCACTATGTCCAAGCCGTAAATTCGAAGTACCGTGTTTTTGACAAAACGGGAGGTATCATTCCTCAAGCAACTTTCAATTTAAGTGTACTTTGGGCTAATAGTACTAGTGATGGAGATCCTATTGTAATGTACGATAGACACGCTGATCGATGGTTCATTTCACAATTTCAAATAAATTCGAAAAAAATTCTAATAGCGATCTCAGAAACAAACGATCCTACTGGATCTTACTACGCTTATAGCTACACTTTCTCAAGCTTTCCCGATTACCCTAAGTTCTCCATATGGTGGGATGGATATTATATGACTTCTAACTCAAACCATACTGCAGTTGCTTTTGATCGAGAAAAAATGCTTGCCGGAGACCCTTCGGCCTCATTAGTATCACTAAGTCTCCCTGGAGTTGGAGGTTGGGGATTCAAAAGTCCACTTCCAGCTGATGCAGATGGAGACTTACCTCCAGCTGGAACCCCATGTTATTTCTTCAATCTAGATGATGGAAGCTCTGATTTTATAGACATTTTTGAAATGACTTGCGATTGGTCTAATACAAATAACTCTCAAGTTGTTGCTTCTCAATCATTACCCGTTGCATCCTTCAACGCAACTTTTACAGGCGGTTTAGGAAATATTGTACAGCCTAATTCAAGTCAGCGATTGGATGCAATAATGGATGTATTCATGTATCGTGCTCAGCATATGCGTTGGAATGGATATAACACAATGATGCTTTCTCACGCAGTAAATCTAGGAGGCAATCGATCTGGTGTTCGTTGGTATGAATTACGTGATGCCAATGATGGGAACTGGACTGTTTACCAATCAGGTACTTATGCCCCTGACAATACAACAAGTAGATGGATGAGTAGTGTGGCCATGGATACATGGGGGAATATAGGGATGGGTTACAGCATATCAAATGCGACCGATATTTATCCTGGTCTCGCTTATACAGGGAGACTTTCTGGAGATGTTCTTGGTGACATGTCTTACGGGGAACAAATCGCCTTTAGTGGATCCGGAACACAAGAAGGGATTAATCGATATGGTGATTATTCGCACCTTTCACTTGATCCAGATGGTAAAACCTTTTGGTACACTGGGGAGTATTTATCAAATGGGAGTCCAAAAACACGAATTTTCTCGTTCAGCATATTTGACGAAGCAAATATTGAAAATCCGTATTATAGTGATTTATCGATGTTTGTATACCAAAAAGAAACAAATTTGAACGTGAATGTTGCCGGAATCAATAATAATGAGAAGGTAGATCTTAACATTATTGCAATGAACGGTCAAACTGTCTATTCCTCCAAAGATGTTCAACCGACTGACAATGGAATATCTAAGAATGTAAACATCTCAAAACTTGAATCAGGAGTTTACTTCGTTAGTGTTGGAAATGTCAATTTCCAGACTGTTGAACGAGTTTATATTCAAAATTAACCAACTGTCAAATAAGGATATTGAAAGGAATGAGTCATCCGATTCATTCCTTTTTGTTTCAATTTTAGCGTATGAACAAACTGTTTAAGAAAATCGTATTAGTAATTTCAACTGGATTTCTTTTGTCCTCTTCATGCAAAGACGTCTCTAGTAATTCTAGCGTAGAACTCGGGTCAGATAAATTCGTTACCGCTACAGTTACTGAGAAATACTCAAAAGATGGCTGCGGATTTATTTTTTCTGTTCAGGAAAATGGTAAAACATTGCTATTCGACCCCGTTTCATTGGAAAATAAATTCAAGCAGGAGGGAATGAAAGTAATCGTGAAATTTCACATTTCTCGCGTTCAACAAACGAGTTGTTTTAATGCACAACCAGTTATAATTGATGACATCAAAGCCATAAGGGATGACGTCGTAGGTTATATACGTAAAACTGAAAGTGGTTGTGGAATCTATATAGAAACAGCAGATTCAAAAGAACGTTACTACCCTGTTAATCTTGATAGCAAATTTAAACAAGATGGATTAAAAGTGAGTTTTTCTTACAATGTAAGCCGGGCCGCACAGCCAAAAGGGTGTGAAGTCGACTACACTATCAGTATTGTTGAAATTGAAGAAGTTAAGTGATACTTTTATTTCTTTAAAATAAGTATCACCATTCAATTACCCAATAAATTACAACCACATCATTTTGAATTCTGAAATGGTCGGAATCTCTTTGTAAGAAATTTTAATATAATTTGCACCAGGAAGTAAGCTCTTAAAATTAGAATCAAACCTCACCCCAAATTTATTAGAGCTCAACCAGAAATTACGTAAAAATTTCTTCGTGTCAATTCTTATTATCGCTGTCTTCTCTTCCCTATCAATCTTTTCCAACGTCAAAGAAACATCTTCACTTTCAGCTTTCGAATAATCTTCAACTAAATGTTCAAAAACACGAGACGAATGTTTGCCAATATTGTCTTTATATTGAAATACGATGAGAAAATTACTTTTCTCTCCCACTTCTATTTGCAGATCGGAGATATCTAACCTTTGAGACGACTCACCTTTCAAGGTATAATCAAATGTCTTCTCCGCAACAAGGTCTCCCATTAAACTATAGATCTTGCAAACAACGGTATAATTCATTGTATCCGGAGCATCTGAGACGAGATAATAATCCTTGTGCTCTAAGTCTTCATATTTTTCTACCACGGCTACATCTTGATAATCATCACGGATTCGATACTGCAGAGCTTTCCAATTCCCATAATAGTCAATACTAGACCAAGTTGGAGCTGGCCAACAATCATTTAATTGCCAGTACAAAGTCCCTCCGCATCTCGGAGCATCAATTCGATGGCCTGCAACAGCCATACTAACTGCCATAGATTGTGTTAGTTGAGAATAATAAACAAACTCTTCAAAGTTTGCAGGCGCTCCATATAAACGTTTGGCATGTTTTAAAATCATATCATTGCCTACATAACTTTTCTGATGATGTTTCATTACATCCGAATTCAAATCCCATTCTTCTTTGCTAGAAAATGTCATTAGTGTATTGAATTCAGGAAAACTCTGGAAACCGTACTCAGCATTAAACCGTCCAATTTTTTTTCCAAAATCTTCAATTGGATCCTTGCCATGCCAAACACCCCAATAGTGTTGAGAACCATGATTGTAATATTCTGATTTCCCCCAATTACTTAATGGAGAAGTATGAATATAAGGAACCATCGAGTGTTTATCGATAATTGAAGGTGCTGTCTTCTTGAAGATATCGTCGTAAGCTTTCTCTATGATCTTAGCGCTTTTCCCATATAATCCGTGCTTAATTTGGAAGCCCCAATTTCCCCAAGCCACTTCAACCTCATTGTTGCCATTAAATAATATGACACTTGGGTGAGCAGCGATTCTAGGTACTTGATATTCAAACTCTCTTGATATATTTTCTAAAAAGCATTTATCCCCTGGATACATGGCACATGCGAACATTAAGTCCTGCCAAACCATGAGACCCAATTCATCACATTTTTCAAAGAATACATCATCGGGATAGTACCCGCCTCCCCAAACACGCACCATGTTGAAATTCGATTCTGCCATATCTTCAACCATTTGAATAATATGCTCATCCCTTACGCGTGCGGGGAAAATTTCCTGCGGAATATAATCGGCTCCCTTTCCAAAGATCCTTCGGCCATTTATCTTAAAGTAATAGCTTGTCCCCCATTCATCTTTTTCTCTAACCAACTCTGAAGTTTTGATACCAAACTTCACGGGTAACACACTAATTTCCTTCTTTCCTTGAGCATCAAAAACATAGAAGACATCTTCATAAATATTTTGCTCTCCCTGTCCTCTAGGCCACCATAATTCAGGCTTATAAACTTCTACCCTTCTTGTAAAAACACCATCCTTACCTTTCACCGTCTCTTCTCCAAACAGACCAGTATCCCATTTAATCTCTTTTAATTCCTGATTTGAAAGAATTAAATCGAATTCAATTACCGCCACTTTATCATCAACAGACATTACACGCGTCGTTCGATTCAGAACTCTACCAAGATCGTAAGAATGGATTAATGCAGGCTTATTGAGACCAATAGTATTCATACGCAATGCCCAATCCCAACCAAACTGATATTGTGGTTTTCGCGAATAAGGTGCAATTACCGTTTCATGAACATCATTTGGCGCAGGTAACTGATAACCAGTTTCTTGCTTCTTATTTTTATGATAAACTACTGGTGGAGTAAATACAATAGTAAGTTCATTTATCCCATCCTTGCATAAAGGCTTAATCTGAGAGATATGAGGAATAAATGCATTATCTGTTTTAAGAATGAGCGAATCATTAAGAAACACCTCTGCATACGTATCAATGGATGGAAATTCCAATTCAACAAATTCATTGTTCAGAATTTCTTGATTCAAAACAAATATAGACCTGAATTCCCATTCATACTCCTCCAACCAGCCGAACTTATCTTCATTAGCACCAGAAAATGGGTCCGGCAATTCGCCACTAGCTATTAATGCCTCTTGCACAGAGCCATGCGTTCCTAATTCAATCCATTGCTTCTTCTTTGGATGTAAAACACTCCACGTTAATTCCATTTGCGCATATGTTGCAAAACTTAAAGTACAGATTATGATTGAAAGTACTCTCATTCCTACCAGTTACGGTCAAATTTTGCATCTACCAATTTAGCACCATCTTTTGTCTTCAAGGCATAATTAAACCCATAATAAGTTGAATACCCTCCGTAATTCCCATATTTATCCAAAGCTAAAAAGCCAACTTGTAATCCTTCCATGTTTTCATGCTTTGAAATAATTCTATCAACGGCCTCTTTGCAAGCCTGTTCAGGTGATTTTCCCTGGCGCATCAATTCTACAACGGTGTGACTTCCTGCTATTCGAATGACAGCCTCTCCCAAACCTGTAGCACAAGCCGCGCCAACCTCATTATCAACAAATAAACCGGCTCCAATTATAGGAGAATCACCCACCCTTCCTGGAAGCTTGTACCCCCAACCACTTGTCGTGCATGCTCCACTCAAATTCCCATGAACATCTAGAGCTAGCATTCCTATCGTATCATGATTCTCATGGTTTATTTCAGGCTTTTCGAATAAGTTCTTATTCTCCTTTTTCCATTCCCTCCATTCTTTCTTCACTTCCTTAATTGGAGATTTCACTTTAGAAAAGCCATAGTCATAAGCGAATTGTTGCGCTCCTTCCCCTACCAACATAACATGTGGTGTTCTTTCCATAACAGTTCGAGCAACAGATATTGGATGCTTAATGTTTTCTAGATACGCAACGGCCCCACAGCGCGATTTTTCATCCATAATACATGCATCCAAGGTTACATGGCCATCTCTATCAGGACGCCCACCAATTCCGACACTTCGATTCGTCAAGTCATCTTCAGTTGTTCGCACTCCTTTCTCAACAGCATCTACGGCATTCCCTCCTTCGTTAAGCACCTTCCAAGCATTTTCATTTGCAGCCATACCATGCTCCCATGTTGAAATAACTATTGGTTTATCCGTACTACCGCCAAAACTATCAGAGATTAATGCTCCAGCTTTCACCGGCTTAACAAAAGACAATACAGTCCCCGCTAATCCCAGCTTAAAAAAAGTTCTTCTGCGCATCGTTTTATTTAAAATTAATTACCCTTTTCTTGCAAGTATTTCTTAAGCCATTTCCTGTATGCGGTAGCATTTCTCTCATGCTCCGAATTTGTCACAGCAAAATTATGACCTTGCCCTCCTGGCTTTCCACACATAAAAATGTAATCAACATCCGACGGATTAAGCACAGCATCAATTACTTCTGCTGGAGGTATGCAAATAGGTCCCGGAGGAAGCCCATCATATAAATACGTATTATACGGACAATCAATTGCTTTGTGCTTGTTTAACAGACGCTCGACACCTTCAAGCTCATCTCCCCAACAATACTTAAATGTTGGGTCAGACTCCAGACGCATTCCTTTCTGAATTCTATTGAGATACAAACGTGCAATTATAGGCCATTCCTCAGACATTTTCGCCTGCTCAGCAAAAACAATACTTGCCAAAGTCACGACTTGAGACGGATAACTTAATCCAATTTCCTGTGTTTTTTGTTTTCTAACAGGACTCCAAAAAGCTCTAAATTTCTCAGCCATTATCTCAACAAACTCTTCAGCATCTGTATCAAAATACATCTCGTATGTACCAGGAAGAAACAAAGCAGGCACTTGCTCTTTCGAAAATTTATACTTCCCCAAAGTTTCAGAAGAAAATATATGATCAACAATTGACGAACTATCCGCCAGTATGCATTTACTAATATTCGAACCTACATCTTCGATTGTCTTACATCGATTGAACACAACATTCACTTTCACCTCCGCCACCCCATTGCCATTTTCATCTTTCAAGAAGCCATTTACCAAATCTGACAATTGAGTTTGAGATAGAATTAGATATTTTCCGGCAGCAAAATTTGTAATATCAACTTCATTATCGGTAATGTACGTACGAAAATCGTGGTCCGAAGCAATCACGCCTTCCCCTAATAAAACAGATGTCAACTCGTCCAATGATGGGTCTTCACGAAATAAAATTCTAACCTCCAAATTGTTAACTGTCCGCGTGTCATTAGAGAAAAGATTAACCAATCTATCCCAATTAAAAATTGCCAAAACTACGAAGGCAAGAATGAATATTATTGCTATTTTTTTAACCATTTTTCAAAAAGTAATGCTTCAATATACACACCATCAATGAGAAATTTGTCATTCGTTTTCCCAATTTTTTGAAAACCACAATTCTCAAAAAGTCGAATGCTTATTTTATTATCAGGTAGAATTGAACTAAACAAATGCTTCAACCCTAAATCAGAAGCTTCTTTTTCTATTAACTGTAAAGCCATTTTGGCATGCCCCTTACCTCTATCTTCCTGCTGTGCTATTAAAACTCCTATAGAGGCTTCCTGTTTTTTAAAATTGATCTCTGTCAGGTCAACAGCACCTAACGGACGATCATTTTGGCGACTACAGATAATCCATCTTGCCTGTTTTGCCTCAGAGATATTAGTAAGTTCTTCAATGAAATTGAGAATATCTAAAATGGAGTATGGATTATCGAGGTCTTCAAAACTCCAACCTTTTACATTGTTCTCCCAGTCTAATACATTTTCTGCATCGAGAACTCCAACAGGCCGAATATAGATCTCATTATTAATCATTGGAAAGTTTTCTTAGCCGTGAATGAATCTGCTCTGTATCATAGTTCTTTATGCCATCAAAATCAATAGGAAGGTGAAATCCATAAACACAATTTATTTTTGATTCAACGAAAAGAGCATCTAGCAATTCAGTTAATTTTTCAGCTACCTGAATTTTCAAAAGTTCCTTTATAGGGGATAAGCATGTAACAGAGCCTGGCTCCGTCTTATCGTAAAAATTGAAGACTTTATGTAATTCATCACCATCTATATAATGATCTAAATCAAAACAAAGTGTTGCTATCTTCTTTTTATCAATTGTTCTAATTATTTGATCAATAGGCAATGCTACATCCTTACCTTTCGCCTTTAAACTATAAAATTTTGCTCTCGAAGAAATCCCTATATGTGGAGGAACTTTATCTGCATGAAGAACCCAGAGTAAAACAACTGTTACATCCATCTTCTCTAAAGATGGATTCATAATGTTTGAAATATGATAGTTAGACTGTAACAACTCCATTAAAAACATGTTGAACAGGTCCCGACAACCAAATGCCCTTGAATCCCTCACCTTCAATATATTCACCTACACTAACGGATAAGTCTCCACCTTTCGTATGGACGGAGATTTGCCTATCCACCCCTCCTTTAGTACTGTAAATGTAGGCTAAAGCGCAAGCGGTCACCCCCGTTCCACATGACAATGTTTCATCTTCAACCCCTCGTTCGTAGGTTAAAACGCGTATCTCATCGGTTCCTTCTACAAATAGTGCATTTACATTAATCCCTTCTTGGTTAAACATTTCAGAGTAACGAATTGCTTTGCCATATTTTACAATGTCAACCTTTTCATCTGACTGATAGAATCGAACATAGTGCGGAGAACCAGTTTCTGTGATATAATCATCATTCATTTCCTTAAAGGCAGTTACATTTAACATTTCCAACTTAACTACTCCATCCGAATTGATTCGCGCACTATGTTCTCCATCAATAGCCATAAACTTTGTTTCACGATCTATTAATCCTAAATAATTAGCGAATGCAACAGAACACCTTGCACCATTCCCACAAAAACTCTGCGAGCCATCAGCGTTAAAATACTCAACTTCAAAGTCATACCCAGAAAAAGAAGAGAGCTTTATTAAACCATCGGCTCCTACCCCCAATCTTCTATCGCATAGAAATCGAATCTGGTCCACTGAAAGATCATTGTAATTTCCAGCTATGTTATCCAACATAATAAAGTCATTACCCGTTCCTTGATATTTAAAAAATGTCACCTCCATCTGTAACAAAAGTAGCCTTATCTACCTCAATATACAACAGTGAAGATCCTTAACATTCTTTAACACGCAAACTATATAACAATCTCCTTCTTTGGTGTTATTATTGTTAATGAGAACTAAATCAAAATGAATAATATGAAAAACAACATGAAAATTTTTGGGATCGGCCTTTTGGGAGGAATTCTTCCATTAATGGCTTTTATTGTGTTATCCAATGATCTAAAAGCACCACATGTGGACAATTTTGTAGCAGGATCTGATAACCAACATGTATATGCTACAAATTTCAACTCTATGTCTGGATTACCTCCAGAGGATTTCGTCTTGGCTTCAGAGAATAGTTTAAACTCTGTAGTGCACGTGACAACTAAGGTCGTTACAACTTCATTTGAGAGAGACCTTTTTTCTGAATTTTTTAATGGACCTGGAGCTGGTGGTCGTGAATTCAAACAATATGGTTCTGGCTCTGGTTCCGGTGTTATAATTTCTTCCGACGGATACATTGTCACTAACAATCATGTTATTGAGGATGCGAACGAAATCGAAGTTACCTTAAACGACAATAGAAAATATGCAGCAGAAATTGTCGGGACAGATCCTTCAACTGATTTAGCTGTATTAAAAATCAAGGAATCAGGATTACAGCCTATTCCAATAGGAAATAGTGACAATATTGACGTAGGAGAATGGGTTTTAGCTGTAGGAAATCCGTTCAATCTTACTTCAACAGTAACAGCAGGTATAGTTTCAGCAAAAGCTCGAAACATCAACTTGCTAAGTGATCGTTCAGGTGCAGAGGTAGTTCCAATTGAATCCTTTATTCAAACAGATGCAGCAGTGAATCCTGGAAACAGTGGTGGTGCATTAGTAAATACTCAAGGAGAATTAGTTGGAATCAATACAGCAATCGCCTCGAGAACTGGTAGTTACTCTGGTTATTCATTCGCAATACCTGTCAATTTGGTAAAAAAAGTTATGACCGACTTAATGGACTATGGAATTGTTCAGCGGGGTTTTCTTGGTATTTCAATCGCTAATGTTACTCAAGAATTAAAAGAAGAAAAAAAGCTTCCTAACACGAAAGGAGTTTTTGTTGCTGGAACAATCGAAAATGGATCTGCTGAAAAAGCTGGGCTAAAAGAAGGCGATGTTATTTTAAAGGTAGGAAGTAGAGAGGTCAATTCGGTAGCTTCACTACAAGAAGAAGTTGGAAAGCGACGACCAGGAGATAAAGTAGCTGTAACTATTCGTAATGAGAAAGGTTATGAAACCGTCAAAGAAATCATTTTACGAAATCGTGATGGAGAAACAAAACTCGTTACTAAGGAAGAAGTTAAAAAAAATGCGGCCCTTGGTGCAACATTTACAGCATTAACGAGTAAAGAAAAAGAGGAGTTGAATATTTCGAGCGGTGTAAAAATTAAATCGTTGAGCGCAGGGAAGCTAAAATCCCTAGGATTGACTGAAGGAATGGTCATTACCAAAATCAACAACGAGTCCGTTTCAAGTGTAGAACAACTCACAAATAAGTTGAATAGTCGCAATAAAGGTGTATTGTTAGAGATACTTACGAAGAGTGGCAGGTTAGACTATGTCGGATTTGGCCTATAAACCAAATCATTAGGCACGATTTTTGACATTTGACGATGTTTGAAAATTGTGAATTAATTTTTGGATAACATTATCTTTTCGTTGTATCTTTGCTATCGCTTTTAGCGGGAAATTAAATTAGAAGGGACCAGAAGAGTATGAGACAACTTAAAATTACAAAGTCAATTACCAATCGTGAGAGCCAGTCATTAGACAAGTACTTACAAGACATTGGTAAAGAAGAGTTGATTACTGCGGAGGAAGAAGTAGAATTGGCGAGAAAAATTAAGCAAGGTGATCAAAGAGCCCTTGAAAAACTAACGAGAGCCAATCTTCGATTCGTTGTATCTGTTGCAAAGCAATATCAAAATCAGGGATTAACTTTACCTGACCTTATTAACGAAGGGAATTTAGGTCTTATAAAGGCAGCGCAAAAATTTGATGAAACACGTGGATTCAAATTTATCTCGTATGCTGTTTGGTGGATTCGTCAATCAATCTTGCAAGCTTTAGCTGAGCAAGCGCGTATTGTTCGTCTTCCATTGAACCAAGTAGGATCATTGAACAAAATTAACAAGGCGTTCTCTCGCCTAGAACAGGAATTTGAAAGACCGCCTTCAGCTGAAGAATTGGCTGAAGCTTTGGAAGTTCCTGAGGACAAAATTAAGGAGAGCTTAAATGTATCTGGACGTCATGTATCAATGGACGCTCCTCTTTCAACTTCGGAAGATGGCGGAACGTTGATGGATGTCATGGCTAACAACGATTCACCGAAGGCTGACCACGCTTTAATGGCTGAGTCTTTGCAGAAAGAAATTGAACGATCACTCAGTACGCTTACTGATAAAGAACGTGAGATAATTCGTTTATTCTTCGGAATTGGAATGAATCATGGATTAACATTAGAGGAAATTGGAGCAAAATTTAATTTAACGCGCGAGCGAGTGCGACAAATTAAAGAAAAGGCAATTCGCCGACTCCGACATACCTCGAGAAACAAACTTTTGAAAGCTTATCTCGGCTAACAAAGAAAAGCTGCCCACCAATGTGGGCAGCTTTTTTATTTTATAAATGTTTTAATATCAACACCTTAATCAAAAATGGAGACAGCATTGGGTTACGAAAAAGAACTAAAGTCGCACGTTGAACAAGAAAGAGCGGCAGTTAAACTTTCCAGCATGGTTGGAGAATTATTGTATGACAAAGGCATCGAACTAGTGTTTTTTAGAAATCACTTGACTGATGTAACCGTCGCTGAAATTCTTAAGCTTCATGTATATTCTAAAAGAGTAGTTAATAAACCTGTGGACATTTTCACTAGCGCAGAACTCGCATCTGAAATCCTAAAAATGGATTTAGCACCTGCAAAACTAGATATCGGTAAATTGTCTAGCGAGTGGCTAAGTGAAGAGGCTAGTTATTCGTCGAAAGCTGACTTTCTAAAAGCCAAGCTTGCCGGATTTGAATCATCAAACGCAGTTCCTTTCAAACCTAGAGATGTTGTATTGTACGGGTTTGGAAGAATAGGTAGACTGGCTGCGAGAGAATTAATCAAACAAGCTGGTAAAGGACAACAATTAAGATTAAGAGGAATTGTTACGAGAAGTAATGCTGAAGCTGATCTAATTAAACGTGCAGCACTATTAAAGAATGACTCAGTTCACGGCGCTTTTGATGGAACGGTTTCCGTTGATGCTGAAAACGAAGCATTAATTATAAATGGACAAATCGTTAAAATGATTTGTGCAAATAATCCAGAAGACATCGATTATACTCAATTCGGTATTAACAACGCATTGATTATTGACAATACTGGCGTATTCACGAATCGAGAACAATTATCGAGACATCTTAAGGCAACTGGAGCATCCAGAGTATTACTCACGGCTCCTGGTAAAGAAATCCCGAACATTGTCTATGGTATCAATCAAGGCGAATTAGATTTGGATAATGAGACTATTTATTCAGCAGCATCTTGTACTACAAATGCCATCTCCCCTGTCTTAAAAGTGGTCAACGACAAATACGGAGTTGTTAAAGGACACATTGAAACTGTTCACGCATACACTAATGATCAGAATTTGTTGGACAACATGCATAAAAAGCCTAGAAGAGGTCGTTCAGCTGCCATCAATATGGTGATCACATCTACAGGTGCAGGAAATGCGGTAACGAAGGTAATACCAGATTTAAAAGATAAATTAACAGCTAATGCGGTACGTGTTCCTACACCAAATGGCTCTTTAGCAATATTAAATCTTGAATTCAGTAAGAAAACTACAGTAGAAGAATTAAATGCTGCAATTAAAAATGCTGCGTTAAATGGTGATCTAATAAATCAAATTTACTATGCTACAGATCCCGAGCTAGTGTCCAGTGACATCATAGGAAACACTTGTTGCTCTGTCTTTGATTCGAACGCAACAATTGTATCGAAAGATGGTATGAATGCTGTGATCTACGCCTGGTATGATAATGAATTTGGCTATACAAAACAAGTCATCAGAATGGCAAAATACATCACAAAAGTACGACGCGCCATCTACTATTAGCAGGTCTTAAAGAGATAAGAAATAAGGGTTTCCATTTATGGAAGCCCTTATTTTTTTGAATCATACATAAGCCGGCGGTTAATTCAGAATTACTGATTTTTTCTACCAGTGGTCTTATACTTATAGATCGCAATTAAAGGAATAGCAATCAAAGCTAAACCTCCAACGCCTACAACAAGACCTATTCCTGCTCCTGGCCAATGCATTGTTTTGAATAGAACTCCTAAAATTGAAATGCTTAAAAAGAACGTTCCTAAGGCATACGCTAAACTTTTCATGTCTTTTGATTTTTTGGTTATACTTTCTTAAATGCTATTCTAAAGAAAAGTAACAGATCTTTCTTAACCGACCGACAATGTTTTCTTACGCTTGAATTTACCTGTCAAGTTAAACTTCAATCTGACATAATAATTTCTTCCAGGATTAGATAACCCAATATTTTTCAATCGTGAAAGGTGATCCACGTAATTTTCATTGAATAGGTTCTTAACTCCAAATCCTAAAACCAATGGAACTCGATCGGTAAAACTCATATTTACTCCTAAATTGACTAGGTTGTAATCAGAGGTTGCAGTTTCCAATCCAGAAACACGTGCCTGTCTGAAATAATACATGTATTGAAGAACAACTGTACTCTCTAATATACTTCCTTTCCAAAACTCCATTTTTAATTCATTAGAAATCCTCGCTTGGGGCATAAACGGTATAGCCTGCCCTTTATCATCCTGTCCATATATAAAAGACAAAGACGGTTCCCAATGTAGCCAATGAGCAAAATGCGGGTGATAGTGCACAGCCAGGTCTCCCCCAGCAATCAACGCTCTAGGTAGTTGCTGGTACTCGAATACTGGAAGATCTTCAATCAAAGAATCTGTTTCCTCCAGGTAGATGTAGTTCTGAATATAATTCAGAAAAGGATTTAGAACAATTTCTATGTGCTCTCCGTGGATTTCATCAGTTATGTCAAGTTGAAATGCACGTTCAGATTTTAAGCTCCTATTCCCCACTTCATAGCGCAAAGCACCATGATGCAAGCCATCAGCCAATAATTCAGATAAATGCGGAACACGAAAACCACTTGAAATATTCGCACGAAATGTATTTTTCTTTCCAGATCGTACTGCACCAAGTGAGAAATTGAAGCTACCATACTGATTCGAAAATACTTCCATACTATCTTCCACTTTTGTATCAAGTAAGCGTAGGTCATATCGTACTCCTCCTTGTATACTCCATTTCTGTTTAGTGTAATACAAGATTGAATAGATTCCATTATCTATTTGTCGGGCATCAGGAATTAATTGCTCTTCTACCCCACTGTTTGTATTCACCTGAAAAGCTCCCTGAACGCCAGAAATCAATTCCAATGTCTTCGATATAGAAAGTTTGTAACGTAAAGAATATGAAGTATTATTCAATGTCAATGCCATTGCAGCTTCATCCATTGACTCTTCAAATTCTGATAGCTTGTTATTAGAATGTCCTAAGAGAATCATCCATTCATTTCTTCCTTTGAAAAATTTATTCTTCCAGGAAACAATGTGGTTCTCATAAGCCTGAAACGGGATGGTAATATTTCTTGGTTGAGATTCAATTTCAAACTCATGATGATGTTCCTCTTCTTCGTCCTCATGATGACCACCAATGATACCAACTAAACTTTTCGAATAAGAGTAGCGAACATGCGTCACCCAATTCTTCCAGTTTGCACCAAGAGCAAACTTACCTGCGTATCCATTAAATCTCGAATTCTCAACAAAATGACCATCAGGGATCTGATAATCAGCATAGTTTGTATAATTCCCCGCAATATTTAATCGAATATTGTATTTCGAAAATTTGAATGCTAGATTATTCTTCGTACCCATTGTATTTGATACAAACTGAGAACCTATACTAAGTTCATATTGGTTCTGCCCTGCATAGTCTTCATCTGCAAAGTAGATAACACCGCCAAGAGCATCCGCACCATACAATAAGGATGCTGGTCCTTTAATCACTTCAACTCTCCCAATCCCTAAGTCTGTTAATCCAAAATCGTGATCTCCACCCCACTGTTGATTCTCTAATCGGACACCGTTCAATAGAGATACCACACGAACTCCTTGAAATCCACGAACAACAGGTTTGGAAACACCGGAACCACTTGTTGCAGCGTATACTCCAGGAATATGCTGTAACAATTCTCCAAGATTGGTAGCGGGAATCTCATCCAACTCAGCAAGTTTTCTAGACTCCACGTGTGTAGCACTTTTTGTTTGCAAACCTCCGCGAGGCGTGGAAACTGATATCTCATCAAATTCGATATGAATCGTTTTCAGACGAATCATTTCATTTCGATTAGAATCAGCCACAACAACGACTCTTGTTTCATAGCCAGAAGCAGAAATTTTTAAATAGAAAACTTCTGGAAGTTGATTTTCGAAGCGAAAATCCCCATTTGAGTCGGCTATTACTCCTATCTCATAATCGACTAAATACGCCGATGCAAAAGGGATTGGATCAGCAGAATCATAATCTACAATTGTATTTGAATACTGTGCGTTCGTATATGAGAACGTCAGTAATGATGCCATTAGAAGGGCACCTTTAATTAATTTCATGATGGTAATTTCTTAAATAAAACTTTGGAACAATACCTTGTCCCCCTGATGTAATACAAATATTTAAGAAACTATAGGAGGCCCCCTAGAACTTACATTTTCAATAGAATTGTCTGAATTCCAAGACTTTGCTAAAAACTCTTTAATTGAAAAGAAACGTAAACTTAGCTCTAAATTCACCCCAAGAGGAGCGGATAGGCTTGTGTAATCAAAATCACAAACGAAACAATCTTCATTAAATTCATTGTCGCAATCCGAATCATGCTTTTCTTCATGACCTTCATGGTAATGCCATATTACAGGTGTCACCGAGAATAGAAATGCTCCTATGAGTAAATATGAGATAAGTTGCCTCATTAGAACAAAAATAATAAATCCCACACGTGAGTGCGGGATTTATTTAAAAAAACAATCTGGAATTACTGGATACTTAATCGTTTATTCTGATTTCCAATACGAACGGTATAAAGACCAACAGCACAATTTTCGGTATTTAACACATAAGTATTTCTTCCAACAACAACGTCTGAAATCTCCTCAGAAAAAACTAGCTGTCCTGAATTATTGTAAACCTCAATCGCAACATTATCAGCAACCGTACTATGAAATGCAATAGTTGCCTTTGTTTCAGTTGGGTTCGGGTAAACCTTTGCACTTACAATTTCATCTTGTTCTTCCACTCCTAATGGATCGTAGCCTTGAATTGCGTAAACTGCTTGGTAAACTTCTTTCGTACCGGGATTTTGAATCCATACGGCAACTCCTAAATCTGAGAATTCTTCAACTGAATGCTCGATATTGTGATCAATAGGAGACCCTGCGTCAGGCGGAAGCCTGTAATTCCCCGCAAATGTATACGATTCTTGCTTTGAATCAGTATCTCCAGGATTCATTGAAAATATAATCGAACCTGATGCAGTAGGAACCATTTTCTTCATTACATGGAAAAATTCAGTCTCTCCATTTCCGCCTGTATTATTTACTGTTTCATATTCAAATATGGCAGTAAACAGACGTGCACCAACAGTAATAGCTTCAATGGCTTCGAAATCTATTTGTACATTCACTGTTTGTGAAAGTTCATCAACTTGATAATAAGCAGAGATGTCCGCTTTCGCAGCAGTACCATATGATTGATTCAAATGACCTTGCGTAAGGCTACTGGGACCTCCATTATATATAGTTCCATCAACCTCAGTCTCAGGAACACCAACTACACCATATACATTTTTTCTTGCGCCAGCCTCTGATGTATAATAAGGATCACCATTACCCGGCCAGTTAACCTGATATTTGATAGACACTGTTTTTCCGTCGTTCACTGTGTCATCAAGTAAATTTTCCAATGCAATATTCCCTGGATTACAAGGAGGACACGTTGAAGAAGTAAAAGTTTCAACGAACGCATTTCTATCTACTTGTGTAAAAGCAACTCCACTAATAGCTATAGTAAGAATGGACAATGTGATTTTATTCATATTTAATATTTATGATTCTTAATTTTAATAAAGTTAATCAACTCTATATAAAATCTATAGTTATTCAATTTAATTCCTTCATTTTTATTGAATTCCTAACATTTTGTGGTCTTCTTCTTTTTACCAATACGCCCCCTATTTTCCATATTATCCAAATAAGGACGAATAACAGGTACCTTACAGGCAGTGTTCCCCATGAACACCTCCACCTTACCAATTCGATCGCCGATCAATTTACACTCTTCTGTTAATTCAGAAAAAGCAGCTCCAAATGCTATCACATAACCATTCATACAGTATTTCACTCGATTCTCAGAAGAATGAATCTCTTTTTCAATTCGGCTTAATAAAGACTTATGATAATTCATATCGATATCCGCATTAGGCACATGTCCCAAATATGAACTTAAAGAAGCCCAGGCACACTCTTGCAGTTTTGGGTCCTCCGAATCAATCCACTCTCGGCATACATCCATACAATAAGGGCTTTCAGCTACATTCCAAGCGACTGAATATTCTGAAATCATATACCAGCTAGCCTTTGAGGCCCATTGCTTTAAATCTTCCTTCGAAAATGCTTTAGAATCGGCGATTAGCCCAGCAAGATATTGAGCATCAGAATTACCAGTAGCATACAATTCAAGCGCCAACTGGTGATTATTCTTCTCCTTTTTATGAATCGGCTTTAAGTCCGCAACCTTGACTCCATAAAAGTTTTCTGGTGCACCATGATTCAAATAAATTTTTCGTGTTTGTTCACTCCCTTTGCTTTCAAGGTAAGTCATCACTTCTTTTAAATTCATATTTTGATATTAATGATGAACAAAATAAGAATGAAGCACGTCTACTTGATTCCAGCCTCTTTCAGACAATTACGAACTTTCTTTTCATGTTTTGCTCGTTCCTCTGGAGTTACATTAGGATTTTGAACTAGGAATGCTTTACATTTTTCATCAATCACATCAAAACGAGCAGACAATCTATCAAACTCTCTATCTGAAACAGGAGACGAAAAAGCCTTATTTATGGAGTCATTTTTAATAACACAGGTACAAAAGTCCCATTGTTCTCCATACTTCTTCTCTATTTCAACAAGACTCTCCATAAATTCTTCAGAGTTCTTATCATCAACCATAGACATGTCATAATCAGATTTAATCTGATCCTCAAGAGAGTCTAATTTATCTGTTTTCACAATCGAGTCGTTATCATTTTCAGAACCATTATTATCAACTTCATGGTCTGATCCACAACTAAATAGGGAAATCAACGTTATAAAAACAAATAGCTTTTTCATTAATGAATGTGCTTTGGCAACAAATTTGAGTTAATAATACGAACTTCTGGCAAAATATAGTCATACATAAAAGCAATAATATGTTAAGAATTTTCATATGTATCATTTCATTGAACGTTGCAAGCATTGCACTTAGTCAAAATGATTTGGTAGCCTCCAAGGAACAAGAAATTCCAGAAATGAGAGTGGACAAGAATTTTAAAAGCAAATACAAACGTCAACTCAACTTATTGATACGCACCTACCCCATGGCAATTAAAGCGAAAGAGCTTATAGATGAATATGAATCGGATCTTTCTGAAATTGAAAAAAAGAGGAAACAAAAGAAGTATGGAAGAAAGGCACACGCCGAGCTAAAAGAAGAGTTTGCATTCAACATCAGAGATCTCTACAGAAGTGAAGGCGGTATGCTCATGAAGCTTGTCCATAGAGAAACAGGAATGACTGTTCATCAAATAATTGAAAAATATAGAGGCAATACAAGTTCAGGTTTCTATACAGGAATGGCAAAAATTTGGGGGCATGATCTCAATGATATTTTCAACCCCAACAACCCTTCTAGCGATGATTGGATAACAGAAATCGTCATTCAAGACATTCTCTCAGGAAGAATCGACTTTGACACTAAAATGCGAAGAATGGACAAGGCAGCTTATAAAAAAAGTATGAAAGAATACAGAGATGGAATTCGTGACTCTCGTAAACGTAAACGACAGCGACAAAAAAACAAAAAAAAGAGCTAAACCAATTTTGGATAGCTCTTTTCAATAGGTCAGTGGACCTTTACTTCTTTCCTAACATATCATCAGCGGAGTTTGAAACTGCCGCCTTATCAATCCGCATTTTTCCACTCTCAACAGATACTAGAATTGTAGATTCGGAAACTTCAAGTACTTTCCCATGTATCCCTCCAATTGTAACCACCTTATCTCCAACACTTAATCCTTCACGGAATTTCTTTAACTCCTTTTGTTTTTTCATTTGTGGTCTGATCATGAAGAAGTAGAATACTACTAAAATCAATACCAACATTATCATTTGATCCATAACAGTTCTTGTTTAATATTTATTTATTTTCTCATTACACTTGCGCGAACAACCACTGTCGTTATTGACTTTTCAGTATTCGCCACAATATTTACGGACTTATTTAATGGTCCAATTCCTGTTTCATTTGTATTTACATGCGCGAGGATCTCACCTGTATCACCTGGTTGAATAGGTTCCTCAGGGTATTCAGCCACTGTACATGAACAACCTCCCTTAACTTCACCAAGAACTAATGGATACTCTCCTGTATTCTTAATTGTAAACTTTGCTGTAATCATCTCACCTTTGATTACTTCTCCTGCATCAAACACCTCTGGGGTAACCTCCATGGTTGTTTTATTTCCAATTTCTATTTCTGAATTCCCTCCACAAGAAAACAAAAGCAACATGATCGCGACTATACTTAGATACTTCATTATTTAATTTTTTAATCCTCTACCAACCTTTTTTATCTTCCCTTCTTTATTTAAGCGGTCAATAGCCTTATCTAACACTCCATTAATAAATCCGTTACTCTTCGGAGTACTGTAGAATTTTGAAATCTCAATATATTCGTTCAAAGTAACTTTAGTTGGGATATTACTAAAAATCTGCAATTCTGTAACTGCCATTTTCATCAAAATGACGTCCATTTTAGCAATTCTATCAAGTTCCCAATTTTTCGTAAGCTCATCAATTAACTGCTCATTTTCTTTATCAAGAGAAATTGTTTTCAACATTAACTGACGAACAAAATTCAACTCATCTTCTTTATCCTTATATAATGGAAGTATAACATTATCTCCCTCTTTTTCAAATGCTTTAATCGTCTTAATAACCATTGCACAAGCCAAATCAATGTCATCTAACCAGTGAATACTCTTCTCTTCAAAGTAATTGAATAATAATGGGGAATTTGCTATTTCTGATTTAAATAGCGCTATAGCAAATGCTTTATCTTCCTCAAATCCAGTTACTCCATTATTCATATAAGCATCGTAGACTTCACTCTCCCGAATATTTAGATACATTTTCCTGAACATCTCTTGATGCTCATCACCTACCCAATTCACCGTTCTTTTCTCAGAAATCTCGCGAAGAGAAACAAGATCTTCCAGACACTTAATCACTCCATTATCCGCAAACTTTCGATTTGGGCTTATATCTTCATCTGATGGACGAATTTTCTTTTTATTCTCTTCCATTCTGAACTCAGCCTTATTCTTAAGTTCTTCGAATGTCATCAACAAACAAATATACAGGTCATAAATACGCTCCAAGGATGATAACATCTCTTTTTCGGCCTTACCGTATTCTTCATCTTTTGACTGAAAAAAGGCGTACAAAGATTGTAAGACCTTAATTCTTAAATGTCGTCTGTTCAGCATTTAGCTTTATAAAGGAAGTTTTACTTTACCCATTGCCTCAATACGTTCTTCAGCAATTTTGTTAGCAATTTGATATGTAGGAACGTTTTCACTTTGAGAACGTTTTACGATATTTTGAATCGTTGTATAAATTTCTTCAGCTTTTCCCATTGCCCACTCTGGTGCAAGTCCTTTAACTTCAGAATAACAGTTGATAACACCGCCAGCATTAAGTGTAAAATCAGGAGCATAAATAATTCCCTTCTCCATAACTTCACGACCATGAACATCTTCTTTCTGTAACTGATTATTTGCTGCACCTGCAATAATTGAACATTTTAATCGAGATAAAGTGTCATCATTGATTGTAGCTCCAAGCGCACATGGTGCATAAATATCCATATCAACATCATAAATTTCATCCAATCCAACAACGTGCGCTCCATATTCTTTCGAAATACGGGCCAATGTTGGTTCATGGATATCTGATATATATACTTCAGCATGTTCTTCAACCAAATGCTTAACTAGGTACTCTCCAACATGACCTACTCCTTGGACAGCAATTTTCTTACCACTTAATGAGTCTGATCCAAATTGTTCCTTCGCACAAGCTTTCATTCCCATATACGTCCCGTAAGCCGTAACAGGCGAAGGGTCTCCACTTTTTCCAGGAAGACCAACAACATGATCTGTTTCCATACTCACCCACGTCATATCAATAGGAGAAATCCCCACATCTTCTGCGGTTATGTACTTTCCAGCAAGACTATTAACGAACTTCCCAAATCTTCTGAATAAAGCTTCAGACTTCATGGATCGAGAATCACCAATAATCACTGCCTTCCCCCCTCCGAGGTTCAACCCAGAAATTGAATTCTTATAAGTCATTCCACGAGACAAACGTAAAACATCGTTAAGTGCTTCAGTCTCATTATTGTACATCCACATCCTTGTCCCCCCTAAAGCGGGACCTAAAACGGTATTATGAACTGCAATAATTGCTTTTAGACCTGTGGCGTTATCATTACAAAACAACAACTGTTCGTGATTGTATTTGCTCATTTGAGCAATAACAGGATTTTCTGCGAGGTTAACTTCCTCTATATTTTTTACTTCAAACATAGTAAAGCTTAAATGTTATCTCAAGTGTATTATATACTTTTACAGCGCTATGTAAACAGCGTGGCAAAAATAGAAAATTATCGATGAAGTCTCTGAGCTATCTCAACAAATATTTCATAAAATATAAATGGCGCCTTCTATTAGGGATTCTGTTCATTGTTGCGAATAACTTTTTTAAGGTCGAAACCACTGAGTTCTTTGGAGATACAACTGATGAGCTAACGAACTGGGACGGATCCCAAAGTCAAGATCAATTATTGTTTTATGCACTCAAAGCCGGCGGATACTTCATGCTTTTAGCATTAATCGCTGGTCTTTTTCTGTTTATGACGCGCCAAACAATCATTATTGTCTCTCGCTTCATCGAATATGATTTGAAGAATGAAATCTATGCACACTACCAGCGACTGAGTTATAGTTTCTATAAACGCAATAGCACTGGGGATTTAATGAATCGTATCTCCGAAGATGTTAGTAAGGTTCGAATGTATCTTGGGCCTGGAATCATGTATACCATCAACCTAGCTGTGATGTCTATTTTAGTTATAACGAACATGGTTCAAATTAGTGGTAAAATGACCTTATTTGTTTTGGCTCCTTTACCTCTAATGTCATATATCATTTACAAGGTTGCCTCCCGTATCAATAAAATCAGTACAACTGTACAAGAAGAACAATCAAAGATGTCAACAATTGTTCAAGAAGCTTTCTCCGGAATACGAGTAGTTAAGGCATACGGTAGAAACAAAGAAGTGCACGATCGTTTTTCTAATTCTGCCGAAAACTATAAATCAAAAAGCATGCGTCTTGTACTTGTGAATGCATTGTTCATGCCAACAATTTTCATATTAATTGGTATAAGCACTATTCTCTGCATCTATTTAGGCGGAATGCTCTTTTTTGATGATCAGATTACACAAGGAGGCATCATGAAATTCATCATTTATGTAAATATGCTCACCTGGCCCTTCGCTTCCATAGGTTGGGTTACATCATTAATCCAACGTGCAGCGGCAAGCCAAACAAGAATTAATGAATTTCTTGACACTCCCCCCGAAATTGTTAATCATTCACAGGAACCATTTGAGTTCATGGGGAATATCGAATTCAAGAATGTATCTTTTACTTATCCTAACTCCGGAATTAAAGCTATAACAAATCTTAGCTTCTCGATTAAGAGGGGAGAATCGCTCGGAATCGTTGGGAAAACAGGCAGTGGGAAGTCTACAGTTCTTAAACTACTAATGCGCCAAATAGAACCTGATTCTGGTGTTATTTTAATTGACGGAATAAATATGAAAGATTTAAATATTGAATCTTTCAGGGATCAGTCTGGAATTGTACCACAGGAAGTATTCCTCTTTTCTGACACTATTAAGAACAATTTACTTTTTGGCAGTCATGAAGACAACGTAAATGACGAGAAGCTAATCGAGGTCACAAAAGCCGCTCATGTTTATCACAACATTGTAGATTTCAAGCAAAAATTCGCCACTCTATTAGGTGAAAGAGGAGTCAATCTAAGTGGTGGACAAAAACAGAGATTGAGTATTGCAAGAGCATTAATTCGTAACCCGAAATTGTTAATACTGGATGATTGCCTTTCAGCAGTTGACACAGAAACTGAGGAAATTATTCTTTCCAATTTAAAGAAAAATAGTGCTCTGACATCTCTAGTCGTAAGCCATCGAATCTCCTCTATCCGACATGCAACACGCATCATTAACATTGATTCTGGCTCCGTAATTGAAAGTGGAACTCACGAAGAACTTCTTAAGCTGAATAATGATTATGCAGAATTGTATAGGAAACAATTAGCTGAAGAACACGGATAGCATTCTTCCATTGCTACATTCAAAAAAAAATGTCATATTTGTCTAGAATAGTTAATGTAACTTAAGTATCAAGGTGATGGAGTACGATAAAAATGATGAGGTATATTCAAAAGTAGTAAGAGCTGGAAAAAGAACTTACTTTTTTGATGTGAAGGCGACAAAAGGTCGTGACCTATACATTACAATGACTGAGAGTAAAAAAACCTTTTCTGATGGGAAGGAGTATTATCAAAAGCATAAAATTTTCTTGTACAAGGAAGATTTTGAAAAGTTTGCAGATGGACTAACGGACGTCGTGAGTAAAATCAAAGAGTTGAACGCTACTGGTGAGTTTAAAACAGAGGAACATAAGGTGGAGGATGCTGATTCTGTTCAAGACTATTCAGAAGTTTCTTTCGACGACTTATAGTCCTACAAAACCAAATCACAGTCTTATTCTCAATAAACTTTAGCACTACTTATTGAAGTCAAAAGGCAGTTTTTATTTTTCTTTATTAACAAAGTATCAACACTTTTTTGGTTGATAACTACTGAGAATATCTCTGGCAATTAACGAGCTTTAAGCGTATCTTTATGCTTCAATTTTTCGATGAATGGGTAAAATAATAGCAATAGCAAATCAAAAAGGTGGCGTAGGCAAGACAACTACCGCAATTAATCTTTGTGGATGTCTTGGTGTACTTGAGTACAAAACCTTAATAGTGGATGCAGATCCACAGGCGAATGCTACATCGGGTGTTGGGCTAGACCCAAAGAACACAAAAAATATTTATGATTGCCTTATCAATGATGTTGACCCAGCTGAACTAATAATCCAAACGGGGAATCCAAATTTAGATATACTTCCTTCACACATTGACTTAGTGGGTGCTGAACTAGAGATGATCAATCTTCCAAACCGTGAGCATATGCTCAAATTTGCTCTGGAAAAGATTCGTGATCAATATGATTTTATTATTATCGACTGTTCACCTTCACTCGGATTGATCACAGTAAATTCTTTAACAGCTGCAGATTCGGTTATCATCCCTGTTCAATGCGAGTATTTCGCTCTTGAAGGCCTTGGAAAATTGTTGAATACTATCAAAATTGTTCAAGGTCGATTAAATACAGAACTTGAGATAGAAGGAATTTTGCTAACGATGTATGATACACGTTTACGATTAGCGAATCAAGTTGTAGAAGAAGTTAAAATGCACTTCCAAGAAATCGTTTTTGACACCGTAATTCACCGTAACACGAAACTTGGGGAAGCACCAAGTTTTGGAGAAACCATTGTTATGCATGACGCTGCAAGTAAGGGGGCTGTTAATTATCTTAACTTGGCGAGAGAACTTCTTCAGAAGAATGACTTGACTAACATATCAAACGAAGACAAAAAAATTAAAATTGGCGATGAGCTCTAATACTAAGAAACGCTCTGCGCTAGGCAAAGGGCTAAGTGCATTGTTGGAAAACGCGGATACTGACATCACCTCAACAGAAGGCTCGGCCATTGTTGGTTCTATCTCTAATATTGCCATTGAAAAAATTGAAGCAAATCCTTTTAACCCTCGAACAAATTTTGAGAAAGATGCATTGAAAGAATTAAGTGCATCTATTGCTTCACACGGCATTATCCAGCCTCTAACTGTTCGAAAGCTTGGTCGTGATAAATACCAACTGATTTCTGGTGAAAGAAGATTTAGAGCTGCTCAACTTGCTGGATTAATTGATGTCCCTGCATACGTTCGTGTGGCGAATGACCAAACAATGCTTGAAATGGCATTGGTTGAAAACATTCAACGAGAGGACTTGAATCCCATTGAAGTAGCACTATCTTATCAAAGACTCATTGAAGAATGCAACCTGACACAAGATCAATTAAGTCAAAAGATTTCTAAAAGTAGATCAAGCATAACTAATCATATTAGATTATTAAAGCTTCCCGCTGATATTCAGGCTGGTGTAAAATCAGGAAAGATCACGATGGGACATGCACGCGCGCTAGTTTCAGCTGGAGACGAAGAATTACAAGTTGCTTTATACAACCGAGTTGTCAAGGAAAATCTTTCTGTTCGTGACATCGAATCCATACTTCGAGGAGATGATGTAACTGTTTTACCCGGAGCAGCTCCTTCGCGTTCAAACAAAAAAGAACCAATTTCTATCACCGATTCTGAATTTGCATTTAAAGAACAGTTGAGTGATCGTTTATCTACAAAAGTAGACATCAAAAAATCAACAAACGGGACAGGGAAAATTGTACTGAATTTCAATTCAGATGTTGATTTGAGTAGAATTCTTGAATTGTTATCGAAATAATGAAGGCAATTTGCTTCATTGCACTATACTTTTCTTTTTCTTGCTACTCACAAGATAGAGCTCATCAGTATTTTTCATTCCACGGAGTGCAGAACGATACATTGGTTTCAGAAACGTCAAAAACAGATTCAGTAAAACCTCATTCAATTACAAAAGCAGTCCTACTTTCGATTGTTCCGGGAGGAGGTCAGATCTACAACCATATCGCCATGCCAAAAGGCAAGAAAAAAGCCTACTGGAAGGTCCCGTTAATTTATGCAGGACTTGGTGCTACAGGTTACTTTCTAATAACCAATCAGAAGAATGTAAAATCATTAAGAGAAGAGTATAATTATCGTCAGGACAATAATGGCGAGCACAAATATGAAACTTGGGATCAATATAACGACGATTCCGATCTTCTAATATTGCATGATCAATATCAAACATGGCGGGATCTTTCCGTACTTGGAGTTGGATTGGTTTATGTTCTTCAATTAGTAGATGCTGGAGTTGAGGCTCATTTTGTCAACTTTGATGTCTCACAGAATTTATCACTCTCCATTAAACCAACCTTAGTTGACTACCAAACGGCAGGGCTATCCATGTCACTTAAATTTCGTTAAATACCTTGTACGGTGTAGCGAAAACTTTAATTTTGCTCTAATTGTCTGAAAAGAATGAACATTGCGTTAATCGGTTACGGGAAAATGGGCAAAACGATTGAAGAAATTGCCCTTCAACGAGGTCACAAAATCACTGGAAAGAGCACGAGCCTCCATCCAATAGATGAATTAGACTTTGATGAAATTGATGTAGCTATAGAATTTACTGCACCTCACATCGCAGTCAAGCACATAGAACATTGCATAAATAAGGAAACACCAGTTATTGTTGGCACAACTGCTTGGGATGAAGAGCTTCCCTATGTTAAGGACTATGTCACTCAGCGCAATGGCAGTCTTCTTTATGCATCGAACTTTAGTATAGGTGTAAACATCTTTTTTGATATCAATAGAAGGCTTGCCAAATTAATGGCTGGACACAATGAATATAAGCCCACAATAAAAGAAACGCATCATCTACACAAGCTGGACGCACCTAGCGGAACAGCTATCTCTCTTGCGAATGACATGATGTTTCAAAACGAAAATTTTTCCTCTTGGATTCACAATAGAGACACACCGCCAGTTGTCAAAGAGGGTCAAATTGGTGTTACATCGTTCCGCGAAGAAAATGTACCAGGAACACATAAAATTGAATATAAATCAGATATTGACAGCATTGAGTTAATACACACAGCCCATAGTCGTAAAGGATTTGCTCTCGGAGCGGTGATCGCCGCAGAGTGGATTGCAGACAAAAAGGGAATTTTCACAATGCAAGACGTAATAAACCTTTAATTTATGAATGCTCTTTATTTTTATTTGTTCCTGTTAGCCCATCCCTATCTATCAATGTGGTGGAAAAGTTTTGAGCAGGCTGGGAGAAAACCTTGGGAGGCGATAGTTCCTTTTTATAACTATTATGTTGCATTCAAAATTGGTTGTAAAAAGCCCTTCTGGGCTCTACTCTTAGTGTTTCCTGGTGTTCACTTAGTAATGTGGTCAGTCGCAAATGTCTCCTATATTAGACGATTTGGATATTACTCCTTGTTGGATACCGTTCAGGGAATTTTCTTTCCTTATTTGATAATGGCTAAAATCGCCAATTCAAAAGCAGATATTCTACCTGAAACTAATTGGGCAAATACTGGTGAAATGGGAAAACGTGAATGGGGAGATCATTTAGCTCTATTTCTAGCTGTTCCTGTTCTGGGGCACATTATTGCTTTAGGGATCGGAGCTGTTACTCGTCACAAACCTGGGAAAAAATCAAAAGTTAAAGAATGGGGGGACTCCCTCATATTTGCATTAGTCGCAGCGAGTATCATTCGAACATATGTTTTTGAACCTTTTCAGATACCTACTGGATCAATGGAAAAAACCTTGTTAGTGGGCGATTTCTTGTTTGTAAACAAACTAGCCTACGGACCTAAAGTTCCTGTAACTCCCCTATCTTATCCATTGGTACACAACACAGTTCCTTGGGTAAACATCAAATCCTACACAAAACTGGAGTCATTAAAATATACTCGCCTACCAGGTTTTTCATGGATTGAGCGAAATGACGTTGTTGTATTCAACTACCCTTCAGGCGACACGGCTATTTATGACCCGAGAATTCCCGAAGGTTTAATGGGGCATGATTATCATGATTATGTATTACATGAAGCACGTACGCTTTATGAGCAGTCTGAAGAATATGGAGCTAATTATAGATTGGCACATGGATTTTATACTGACAGTATCACCAAGGTAAATTCTTCTTTGCCAGACAGCCTGAAAATTTCGTCTACCTACGTTGATTCAATGACTAACAACTTCTTATACCAGAAATTCATTGACAATCTTAACCTTTGGAAAGCTGAGGGACGATCCTACCTAGCCTCAGGGAAGGCACACGATAAGTTCACAGGCGGTATTATCGAGCATTATGGAGTTATTCCACGCCCGGTTGACAAGCGAGAAAACTATATTAAACGTTGTGTCGGACTTCCTGGTGATTGGTTGGAGATTCGAGAATCCATTCTGTACGTGAATGATAAGCCTGCATTTGTCGCACCAAATCAAAACTTAATGTACATCGTTAAGTATGATGGGGACTTCAACAGTAGATACATGGAAGAGAATGGTTTGGAATATCAGAGAGGTGATTACAGCCGTGTTGAGGTTAACACATACCGCATGCACCTTACCAAAACTCAACTAAAGAAATTGAAGCAAAAATATCCGGAAGCTACATTCGAGTTATTCCTTGAACAGCAATATTCTGACTTAAACAGAAAACCTTCTGCTTATGATTTAACCGAGAATGTAAAACGATTCCCGAAAGATCCATATGTGAACAACACTACAACAGATTTCACACGTTTCCAGTTACCCAAACAAGGAATGACAATCAAAATTGACGGCACTAACATTCCATGGTACAGAAGGGTTATTTCAGCATACGAAGGGCATAAGCTTGAAGAAAAAGCAGACGGCATATATATCGATGGTAAAAAAACTGATTCGTATACGTTCGAATTAAACTACTACTGGATGATGGGAGATAATCGCTATAATTCAGCGGATTCGAGAATGTGGGGGTTTGTTCCTGAGGATCATATTGTAGGAAAAGCTTCAATGGTATGGTTCTCTAAAAGCCCATACGAACTTGCGAACGGTGGCCGTATACGATGGGATAGATTCTTCAATATCATCAAATGATTCCAGTTCTTTCGACTGCGTATTTTGGGAGTATTGCCTATTTTAAGGAGATAGCTCAACACGACAAAGTTCTCATCGAAGGAAAAGAGCATTTTCCAAAACAAACATATCGTAATCGATGTGATATTTTAGGAGGAGATGGTATTCTCTCTCTTTCTATTCCTGTGAAGAAATCGAATGGATCGAAAACACCAACAGAATTAATTACTTTATCAGATTATGAGAATTGGCGTGCTCGGCATTGGAGGTCAATTACAAGTGCCTATCAGTCGTCCGCATTTTTCGATTATTATGGCATGGAAGTAGAAGAGTTACTTTTCAGTAAGACATCTTCCCTATTAGAATTCAATACAGCAATCACCCAACGGGTTATCAATTGGCTAGATTTACGAACTGAATTGGAATTCACAAAGAAATTCGAACCTATTTCGAAGAAAGACCACAGAGTATGCCTTGTAGAGAAAAACGGTCATCAGAAAGCACAATCAGCACCATATATTCAGGTTTTCCCTGGAGGTAACCACTATCGCGAGAGCTTATCAATACTCGATGCCATTTTTTGTGAGGGACCTCTGGCTCGCAATTTGTTTATTCAACCACATTAATACTAATTTCACAGTCCATAACTAAGAACAAATGACAAAGTATCTTCTTCTATTTTCAGGTTTTTGCGTACTGATTCTTTCTAGCCAATCATGCGCTCAAGAGAACAGAACAATTGCATTTTACAACGTTGAGAATCTCTTTGACACATTAGACACTCCAAACAAGGATGATGCTGAATTCTTACCTAAATCGAATCGTCAATGGAATTCACTACGTTATAATGAAAAAATTGCACACATCAATGAAGTAGTTGAGCACATGAACAAACCTTTGATTCTTGGATTATGTGAGATTGAGAATGAATCTGTAGTCCGTGATATCATAAATTTTTCCAAACTAAAAGATACTTATGGTATTGTTCATACCGAAAGTAATGACATGAGAGGAATTGATAATGCGATAATCTACGACAGCACTGTACTTACTCTTGTTTCAGATGGAGTTATACGATTCGATATGCCAGAAGGCTCACGTCCCACTAGAGATATTATTTGGGGAAAATTTGTCTCTGGAAAAGATAGCATATTAACTATGATCAATCACTGGCCCAGTAGATCAGGAGGTCAAGCAAAAAGTGAACCTAAAAGGCTAATCGCTGCAATCGCTGCGAAGACCTACATAGACTCTGTTCTTCAAGCTAGCCCTACGATGCAAATAGTCTTTATGGGTGATTTAAATGATCATCCAGATAATAGAGCTCCACAAATGATTAGTGACGTGCTTAAACCTATGATTACTGCCAATTCAGGTGAGTTTGGAGGGACACATAATTACAGAGGAGAATGGGGAATCTTAGATCACATCTTCATTTCATCTAACTTCATGAAAAAGAAGGGTATTCACGTAGCAAAGAAATCTGGAAAAATATATAGTCCAGATTTTATATTGAGTACCTATAAAGGCAACATTGTTCCATTTCGAACTTATGGCGGGGGCAATTACTTAAAAGGTTACTCGGACCATTTACCTGTTTCTATCTCAATAGATCTGTAGTATTTTCTATCTTTAACCTTATTAAAAGACTCTCAGTTGTTCCTAGAATCCATCATGAACTAGCGAATAGTAAATGAGTTTAGTTAATTAAGCACTAAGGAGATACAACGTAATGAAATTTACATTCCAGCAGGAAAAAGAACGTATTTCAATCACTCTCTTTCTAGTGTTTTGTACACTTTACGCGTTATTTGGAGAGCCTAATTTCGCAATATCGGATTATAGTAAACTATATATCAGTCAAGCGACTCGTGACAATGTCGATATCTCCGAACGAGTATCGTTGTTTTATAGGGCAATAATTAATGCCCTAGTCTTGCTTCCATTATTCTATTCTATCATACGCAGAATAACTGTTTATTATAAAATCCATCAGAAGAAACTAGAATTCCCAGCCATTACCTCAATAACTGGACTCATATTACTAATTACTGATGTAATGGGAATTGAGAACAATCGAGGAATAGAGCTTTTCCTTTACCTCACAATAATTGGTGTCGTGCTTAGCTGGTTGTCAACACAATATCAACGATTACGGATTTTAGGAGATGGTGCTATTTTTGCCGGATCTTTAACAATTTCAATCCCTCTCATTTCCGGTATGATCCTTCTGTTTAACTCTGGCAGCCAAATCCCTAAGAATATTATCGCCTGGTACCTGTTAAGCTCGTTCATTATTGTAATTATTATCTTCTACCTCTCCAACAAAGGAATTCGTCTACGAAAACTATGGAATTACCTACTTCCCGTCTCTTTTATCCCAATCATTCTATTTATTTCGATAGAATGTTTGTTCTATTTTGAAATCAATCATGAGATGGCATTCCATTACAAGAATTGGTTTGTCATATTCTTTGTTTCCTCAAGTCTGATCTATTACCTAACAAAACAATTAAGACCCAATCAATTGTCATTCAACCACTTGTTCGTAAGATACTTTGCACCAGCTGCAATACTTTCTTATGTAATTTTAGTCTATTACTTCCCAATAATAAATCATCCAGAAGAATTTTTTGAACTAGCAAACCCAGCAATTTCTCAATTACGTATTTTTCAATTTGGAGAAATTCCATTTGTGGACTTTATGTCTTCACATATGTTCTCAGAACAATTCTATGGACTTTTTTATCATCTCTTTCATGGATACAATGGGACCATGGACTTTTACGTCTACAATTTCTTGTATATCGCATTGTTCTACATTCTTGCTTACCATTTCCTAATTCGTTTTATAAAATCCCCATTTTTATCCCTACTAATCCTTCTCACCTTCCCTTTTGTTTTACTTCTCTTTAGTACGCACTTATTCTTCGGAGCTTTAGTTTTCTTCGCAACGAAACGTCTACTTATTAAGCAATCTTCGTCAAGCTATTTCTTACTATTTATTGCGCTGATTGGCTTAGTAATTTGGCGACTAGATACAGGTGCATCAACAATACTTGCTTCCACTCTATTCATCCCATTAGCCTTTTATACAGAAAAAACCAAAATTGCTTTCTTACCATTATTAAAAGGTGCAGGTCTTTTTAGTTTTCTTTTGTTCGTCTTAGTTTTTATTTTTTCACTATTACGGTCGCCTCAACTTCTTTGGAGTAATTTCAAGGCAGCACTTCATTATATAACAGCCAATCAAGCACATGGCTATAGTGATATTTCTCGCAGTTTTGATCAACAGTTTTATATATATCATTTCTTATTGCCCGCCCTAAGTGTTGTTCTAATTTGTGCAATCATCTATTATTTAAGAGCCGGGAAATTCACTAATGAACCCGATAGACGCTATGCCCTACTCGCTTCTCTTTTCTTTTACTTAATATTCATAATGAATTTTCAACGAGGCTTGGTTCGCCATGGCTTCATGGAGCAGAATGATCATTTGCTTTCATCTACCTTTTTCCTTGCAACTGTGCTTTTACTTTACTCCATCGTAAAATGGAAAAATAGCTTTTCACGTTATAGCACTTTCTTTGGTATCGCCTTTATATTAATCATCCTTCTAAAGTACTTTCCACTTTCAAAAGGAGCCTCTCCACTACAAACATTTTTAAAGGAGCCTGCAATTGCTACGCTCAATGAACAGCGGGCAAACCCATCACGTTCAGGTAGGTTAATTGTAAACGGTTCCTTTAAACAAGAAAACTATATTGAATTGAAAGCCTTCCTCGATTCTCACCTCAAGGAAGACCAGACGTTTTTGAACTTTTCAAGCAAACCAATGCTCTATTATTATTGTCAACGAAGAGTTCCTGCCTATTTCTGCCAAAACCAGCAGAATACCGTGGATGACTATTTACAATTAAATCATTTGAGTTACTTAAATCCAGAATATGTTCCGGTAGCCTTAATGCCTTCTTCATCTCAACTATCGTTTCTCGCAAATTCATCTGATGGTATTTTAAATGATATGCGACAATACATGATCGCAGAGTTCATCTACAAGAACTATACACCGCTTAAAGAAATTAATAATCAAGTCATTTGGGTGAGTAACTCCATAGACGTTAGCGACATTGAAAAAGAAACACAGTTAACACTTGAATATCCAGTAATGCACTTTTATGCGCATATAGCCTCAGCCATGGACAACCATTTCTTCCAAGAAGAAAAATCAACATTGAAACTAATCAAGACAGCCTTACCAACTGATGGTGATGAAAATTTGGACATTTATACTATCGATAAGTCTGCGCGAGGTGAACATATATTCTTAAGATTATATGTTGAAAACCCAATTGATGATAGAGAAGTTGAGTTTGCTATTGTAGATACAGAAGGAAGAAGTATTAGTAACACTAGTTTCACGTGCAAGGAAGGACAAAAAACCTATACAGTACTTTTAAGTAATCGTTATTTATGGTATAATCGTACTCCCAAACGTATCCGAATACCAGTATGGAGCGGAATGGTTATCAAAAAAGTAGAATTTTACAAAGATGAACGTACGGACTCAAATTATCGTTGATAAGTATATCGCAAAGCCAATTGCGTATCTCCTCAACTTCCTCGTACGTTTAGTTGGAAAACTGCTACGCATCAATCATAAACTGGATCGAGAATTTACGAGAATCGCAGTTTGTAAATTTAAGGGAATGGGGAGTATTATTCAGGCCACCCCCATGTTAGAAGCATTACGAAATAAATATCCTAATGCGGAAATAATCTTTGTGAGTACCCAAGGGAATCGAAAAATTCTTGAAAAAATCGACTATATAGACACTATTGTGACGGTAAATGATAGTGGCTTTTTCAAATTCATAGGATCAAATATCAAATCATTACTATACCTAATGCGGAATAGACCTCAAGTATACTTTGATCTCGAGATTTATTCTGATTACAGTACTCTTTTTACACTTTTTACTTTCTCAACAAATAGAGTCGGTTTTTACTTGCGATCGAGCTCTTTTCGCATGGGGATTTACACTCATATGATGTTCTACAACCCCCGTGTACCAATATCTAATGTCTATTTACAACTGGCACAATTATTAGGCTGTAATGCTGAAGAAACATCAATCTATGATTTAACACCTTCCATATTTGTAGAGCGCGAAAAGCCCTATATAGTTGTCAATCCAAACGCATCAGACCTTCGTATTGAAAGACGCTGGGGAAAAGAGAATTACATCGACCTTATTCGTTTTATTCTGGAAGAGCATCCCGAATTTGACGTATTATTAATTGGAAGTAAAAGTGAGCGAACTTACACTGAAACAATCGCTGCTAAATTTGACAACAAAAGATTGATTAATACTGCTGGAAACACATCGATCGATGGGCTAATTGAAACAATCGCTGGAGCACGTCTAATGATCAGTAATGATACTGGACCAATGCATATTGCATTTTGCACTAATACTCCTGTAGTGTGCCTTTTTGGCCCTTGTTCTCCCAACCAATACGGAGTGAGTAAGAATGCCCATATTATCTACAAGAATGTTTATTGTAGTCCTTGTGTTCACGATTTTGAGGTACCACCCTGTAAAGGAGATAATGTCTGCATGAAGTTGATTGAAAATGCAGAAGTCAAGAAGAAAGTAGATGATTTGCTTAAAAAACCGGCTTCATCCTCGAGTCTACATAATGTCGGTTTTCTTTACAAAAATGATGATAGTGTCTATGGTCAAGTAAACCGATAGTTTAACCTTTTGGAGGCTCGAATAACACTTACCCCACCCTATTCTACTGAACCACACTACCTAATGGTGAATCGCATAATATCAACCTCTTCCCTATTATGATTTTATCTATTCATTGATTACAAAAACACAGCACCGATCGATCGAAAGGAAGCATTATATTTACAAGCCTAGACAAATTATTAATTCTTGATGAAACAATTTTTTAAACGATTTCTTCCCCCAACACTGATCGATCGTTTAGCCAAAATGAGATATTCCGAGCAACGATCTCCATACCGAGACATGAAGCACGATGATGTTTTTCAGCAAATCTATGAACAGCAAGATTGGGGAAAAGGACAAACTGTTTCTGGAGCAGGCTCAACACTTGAACAGACGAATAAAATAGCTTCAGGTATTGAATTATTCATCCAGCAAGAGAATATAACCTCATTACTTGACCTTCCCTGTGGTGACTTTAACTGGATGCAAGTTGTAAATCTTAATGGGACCTCCTACATTGGAGGAGATATTGTACCTGAGCTCATCTCTGAAAACAACAAGCTTTACGCAAATAATTCTGTGTCCTTCCAACAATTAGATTTACTCAAGGATAATTTACCACCCAGTGATTTAATACTTAATCGAGATTGTTTCGTTCACTTCTCTTATGAAGATATTTTTCAAGCGTTGAAGAATATTGAAAAATCTGGAGCTAAATACTTTATGAGTACTAGTTTTCCAGAACTTACTTTAAACTATAATATAGTCACCGGAGATTGGAGGCCATTAAACTTAGAACTTGCCCCATTTAATTTTCCCAAACCTAAATTCTCTATTCAGGAATTTTGGGAACCTGGATTTGAAAAAGAATATAAGGGAAAAATGCTTGGAATCTGGCTAATAGAAGACTTAAACTCTAGTATGTAGGCATTTCCTTATCAACATTTAAGGCCCACGAATGGATGCCTCCTTCTAAATTGACAAGATTAGTATAACCCTTTGTTAGAAGAAAACGGATCGCAGACAAACTGCGCATTCCATGATGGCATACCATTACAACCGGCGTGTTTAGCTCTATTTCTTCAAACCTATCTGGAATTTCTCCCAATGGTAATGTTATACTATTCTTAATTAGACAAATTTCTTGCTCGAAAGGTTCGCGGACATCAACTAAAATTATATTCTCTCCCTTAATTAGTCTTTGAGCTAATTCACTTGCGAATATTGACTCACCTAACGGTTTCTCTTCTTTCATCCCGCAAAATTCTTCGTAGTCAGCATCTAACTCCTTACGCGCTAGATTACCTTCTTTTTTGGTGATCGATAACATCATGTTTTTGTTTCCCAATATATCAGTCAACAAAAGTTTTCCATTTAATACCTCACCCAATCCCAATATTATCTTAATACACTCAGCTGCCATTCGTGTCCCGATCACCCCAGGAAGAACTCCTATAACGCCGATATCAGAACAATTCGCCACTTCTCCATTTTTAGGAGGAGTTGGATACAAACAACGATAACTAGGACCATCCTTATAGTTAAAGACAGATATTTGACCTTCAAACTTATATATGGAACCGAAAACAAGTGGTTTGCCTGCAATCACACAAGCATCATTCACCAGGTAACGAGTTGGAAAGTTATCCGATCCATCTATCACAATATCATATAAAGCGAATAAATCAACAGCGTTCGTATTCGTCAAACGAAATACATGTGGAACAAGATTAACATAAGGGTTTTGTTTAGCTAATTTCGCAATCGAACGTTCAACTTTAGGCTTGTCAACATCATCAATATCAAACAAAATTTGACGTTGCAAATTAGAGACATCAACAACATCATCATCGAGCACACCTATTGTCCCTACCCCTGCAGCAACTAAATATTGCAAAACTGGACAACCCAACCCCCCAGCACCAACAACAAGAACCTTCGCCTTCTTAAGTTTAAGTTGACCCTCCTTCCCAACTCCATCAATCTTGATATGACGAGCATAACGAGCTATTTCTTCTTTTGATAGCATAACAGTGTAATAATAGCCATTTTTGACGTTTGAAGATCGTGTTATATTGGAGATTTGTTTTTCTCGTGTATTTTTGATCTTATAAGCACCTTATTAAAATGTTTAATTGGACAGCATTTATTGAACAAGTATCACAATCATCTATCATAGAGTGGTTGGCGGTCATCTCGAGTGTTCTATACGTGATTTTAGCGACCAAAAACAATATTTTTTGCTGGTTTTTTGCATTAGTAAGCTCAGGTCTCTACATGTACATATGTTTTGATTTCCAATTATACATAGAATCAGGACTACAATTATTCTATTTTGCCATGGCGATAATCGGATGGGTATTTTGGAGTAGATCAAACGATGTTGGACCTGCTATTCAAACCTGGAGTTACGGATTGCACACATTAAACATAGCAATCAGTGGAATATGTACATTCTTGTTAGGTTATTTTTTTGCGACCTATACAGACCAAGCTTCACCTTATGTCGATGCCTTTACAACTTGCTTTAGTTTAGCAGCAACCTATATGGTAACTAAACGCATACTGGAAAACTGGATTTATTGGATAATCATTGATTTAATATCGATATTCCTTTATTCAGAAAGAGAGTTGTACTTAACATCAATTTTGTATTTACTTTTTACCCTTCTCGCGGTCATTGGATTTATGTCATGGCAGAAAAAGCTTAAGAGGCAATCGATATGATTAAAATTGCATTAACCGGACCTGAATCATCAGGGAAAACGACTTTAGCTGAGCTTATAGCTCAGCATTATAAAACTACCTGTGTACCCGAATTTGCTAGAGAATTCATCGAGAAATTGGAAAGAGATTACAACAAAAAGGATCTTGTCAATATTGCAGAAGGCCACCTAAAAGACATTCTATCCGCAGAAGAAAGATTTCGAGATAAACCATTGATTGTGGTAGATACTGATTTCATCGTCATTGATGTTTGGTCACGTTATAAGTATGGAGAGACTGATAAAGCAATTACGGCGTTAGTTGAGTCGAACATTTTTGACCTCCATATTTTATGTGAACCTGATATACCATGGGAAAACGATGTGATGAGAGAAAATCCAAATGACCGAGATAGTCTTTTTATTTTGTATAAAGAAACTTTAGAGACTCATGGAAAGTCTTATATTATCGTAAATGGATCTATTAAAAAAAGAAAAAAAAAGGCGATAAAAGCCATTGAGTTACTTTAAAAATAAAGTAGTTTTGCCGCGTCTCTAAGGGGTGCTTGCTTTGCAGGCTGAGATTATACCCATTGACCTGATCAAGGTAATGCTTGCGCAGGGAAGTGACTTAAAAGCTAATTGTTAATACAAAGAGAATTAGCCCCTTATTCTTGTTATAATTTATCGAAATGAAAACAAGAGTGATTTCTATTATCTGTGGCCTCCTATTATTCCCGCTGGCCATTAAAGCACAACAAAACATCAACGGAAAAGTTCTCTCAGAAGACGGCACTCCACTTTTTGGTGCAAAAATTCAACTTAAAAGCACTTTTGCAGGAGCATATTCCGATGTAGAAGGCAAATTCACCATCAAGAATATTAAAGTTGGTAAGTATACAATTGTAGTAAGCCATTCTGGCTATGATAATCAAGAAAATACTATAGAACTAGGAAGTGGAGACCTTGAGGTGATATTTAATATGGTCCGAACTCCGCAAATGATAGAAGAAATGCTTGTTCAAAGCATTCGCGCAGATCAAAAAACACCAACCACCTACACCAATCTTAAAACCAAGGATGTGGAGTCATTAAACTTTGGACAGGACCTACCTTATCTTTTAAGATTAACACCATCAACGGTTGTGACATCCGATGCGGGTGCAGGTGTTGGATATACAGGAATTCGAATTAGGGGGGTCGACCCTACACGAACTAATGTAACCATTAACGGTATTCCTCTTAATGATTCTGAATCGCATGGCGTCTTTTGGGTAAACATGCCTGATTTCGCTTCCTCAGTAGGAAGCATCCAAGTACAACGCGGAGTTGGAACATCTTCTAATGGCGCTACTGCGTTTGGAGCAAGTATTAATGTAAAAACCGATGATGTCCATAAAAAGGCTTATGGCGTTATTGACAATGGTTACGGATCATTCAATACATGGAGACATACCGTAAAGGCAGGTACTGGACTACTTAGTGATAAATTCACAATAGATGCTCGTTTATCTAAGATTTCATCAGACGGATACATTGACAGGGCTGCTTCAAATTTAAAATCACTTTATCTATCTGCAGCATGGTTAGGAAAAAAAGCTTCTCTCCGTGCCAACATATTCAGTGGCCAAGAACATACTTATCAAGCTTGGTATGGAACACCAGAATCCATACTATTTGGAACGGAAGCAGATATTGAGAATTACGCCGATCGTAATTATATTTTTGGCGAAGAAAGAGATAACTTATATGCTGGTAGGACCTACAATTTCTATACATATGAAAACGAAGTAGATCATTACCAACAAGATCATTATCAATTACATTATAATCAACTACTTGGAAAAAGACTAACACTGAATATGGCTGCTCATTATACCAGAGGGCGTGGGTATTACGAACAATTTAAACAAGATGAAGATCTCGCTGACTACGGCCTCCAGCCAATCATTTTTAGTATTGACACAGTGACAACATCTGATATTATTAGAAGAAGATGGTTGGATAATCACTTCTATGGAGGATTATTTTCACTCAGTTATAAGCACCGTGGATTAGATTTTACACTTGGCGGTGGAGCTAATAATTACGAAGGAGGACATTTTGGAGAAGTAATTTGGTCTGAATACGCTTCCAACGGAAACATTCGAGAAAAGTACTATGACAATTCCGGATACAAATTTGAGACACATGGCTACCTTAAGGGCACCTACCGTATAAAGAAACTTACTCTTTATGCAGATTTACAAATGCGCCACCTCAGTTATCGCTTCACAGGAATAGACGAAGTAAATGGATCTCTAATACCCATTGAACAGACGGCAACCTACAACTTTTTAAACCCTAAAGCTGGATTGATGTATGACTTTAATAATCGCAACAACGCCTATCTGTCATTTGCAATGGCTAACAGAGAGCCAGTTCGCGCCGACTTCAGGGAAAACACAACAGCAAATCGACCAGCACATGAGGAGTTATTGAATATCGAAGCCGGCTACCGATATCTTGGGCAAATGCTATTCGTTAATGCCAACTTATACTTCATGGACTACAAAAATCAGCTCGTCTTAACAGGACAGATTAATGATGTTGGAGGATACACAAGGACAAATGTCGATGACAGCTATAGAACGGGTGTTGAACTCGAATTTGGATACCAGCCAATAAAACAATTAAGTATTTCTGGTAATGTCACGATCAGTCAAAACAAAATTGTATCATTCATTGAGTACATTGATAATTATGATATAGGTGGACAAGACACCATTGTTCATTCTAATACTGATCTAGCCTTCTCACCCAATGTCATTTCTTCTTTAGGCCTTGTTTACGAACCGTTAAAAGGGTTGGCGATTGGACTATTTGGGAAATATGTCGGGAAGCAGTTTCTAGACAACACTTCATCTGCAAAAGCCAAAACAGCGAATGAAATATTAGCAACTCCCGCAAGGATGATTGATCCTTATTTTACAACCAACTTGCAATTGAGCTATACCATAAAAGATGTTTTCTTCAAAGAAATAACCGTTGGTATTCAGGTAAACAACCTATTTAACTCTTTATATGTAAACAATGGTTATACATGGGGTTACATATACGGAGGAGAGCGAACTGTTGAGAACTTTTATTATGCACAGGCTGGAAGAAACATCATGACTCGATTAACTTTAAAACTCTAGTTTTTTACATTAAAAAATAGAAATCTTGGACTATTCTAAATTACCTCTCTTCAAACCAACCAACTCCCCTTCCTGTATTCTGGCCGATCCAAAACTGTATGGCAATCGCTCCTTGTAGAGATATTTTTTTTGTGGCGATTCGAATGGCCTGTAGATATAATATATATGGTTATTGAATACTTGAATATCATGAGCGTATCGATATTCCAATTCCACCTGCTCATTAATCTCCCCAGTCTTCGTGTCTACCCATCCTAAATACATATACCCTCCACGATCAAAAACAGCGTAGACCTGTCCAGTTACTCGATCTTGGATTAGATTGCTCTCCCATCCAGTATGTCGTTTATCATAATGATGATAAATAGGAATACTGTCAATTTTGTTTCCAACAGCATCAAAGGTTCTTAGAAAATCCTTATAATAATCAAATACAAAAAGAGTATCATTACGATGAAACAATGGCGCATATAGCTCTTTATAATAGATAGACTGGGTAAAATAATTCATTCCTACCCATATCTCAGCATCTATTCCCGTTTGAATCTCCTTGTTCTTTGCCCAAAGCTTGGTCCGGACATCTACCCATTTGTATTCTGAACGATAAAGCTCCATCATCAACTCATCTTCAATTTCCAAAATTTTTGTGTATGCCGAATCTAAGCGATCGAACGAAAAATAGTCAAAAGCAGGATAATCCTTATTAAAATTAGAGAAGTACATTTTTGTTTTGTTCGTATCCACGATAGGCGCTACATACTTCATGTAATAATCCTTTTCCAGTGTTGCTATACCTACCTCTCTATCATTTGCATACACTCCAAAAACGGCATCTTGACAAACCACATGTGGATTCCCGCGAAAATCTCTTACCAGCCCTTCCGCTCTCTTCTCAATCTCAAAACTTGACTTAACATTTTTCCCATCGAACAATAAGAGCCGACTACCTTTCTTCAGTTGTTTAGGATAAGTCAGAAGAATAAGCTCGCCATTTTTCAAAATTTCAAAATCCGAAACGTGCAGCTTCTTTGACTCAAAAACAGGAATTGGTACTCCTGGAGCAGCCACAACAACCTCCTCAATTGACTGTTCTCGGATAAACTCCATTTCAAAAGAATATACAATCGTATCTGACTTCAGACGAGGTGGCACTTTACGGCTATATTTTTCTGAATTATATTTATAATGAGTGAATTTGAAAGTCAGCAATTCGCCAGAAACAGCACTTAAATAGAAATCGCCATAACTATTCGTTCGCTTGATAATAGTTGTATCCCCCACCTTAAACCCCACTTCAGCTTGCGCATTTCGCACAGGATCATTGTGACGCGTATCACGTATTTGCACATGTATCACTACAGAATCCTGCGCGAAAATCAATCCACTATACAAGAAAAAAATTATGACCGTCAGAACTGCCTTCATATAAAACTATGATGCGCCAAGATATTAAATTCCATAAAAAAAGCTTCCAAATCTCATATCAGAGACAGGAAGCTTTTTAAAATATAAGGAAACGTCTATGCGTTTACATTCATGTTATCTAAAACAGCCATTACATTACGAACCGCTTCAGCTGATTCATTTAACATAGCTTTCTCTTCATCATTCAAATCTAATTCAATGATTTTTTCGATTCCGTTCTTTCCTAGTACTACAGGAACTCCTAAATAGATATCTTTCATACCATATTCACCTTCCAACCAAGCACAAACAGGGAATACACGCTTTTGATCTCTAACAATAGCTTCAACCATTTGCGCAGCCGCTGCTCCAGGAGCATACCAAGCAGAAGTGCCTAATAATTTAACGATCTCTCCACCTCCAAACTTTGTTCTTTCAATTATTTCATTCAATTTTTCCTCTGAAATCAATTCAGTAACTGGAATACCCCCGACTGTTGTATAACGAGGAAGCGGAACCATGGTATCACCATGACCACCCATCAAAACTGCTTGAATATCTTTTGGCGAAACATTCAACTCTAATGCTAAAAATGAACGATAACGAGCTGTGTCTAATACTCCAGCCATTCCAAAAACCTTACTTCTATCAACCTTCGCTGTCAAATACGTGCAATACGTCATCACATCCAATGGGTTTGAAACACAAATAATTTTCGCATCTGGCGAATGTTTGATTACATTTTCTGTAACCATCTTCACAATACCTGCATTAGTTGCGATTAAGTCATCACGAGACATACCAGGCTTACGAGGCAGTCCAGAAGTAATAACTACTACATCTGATCCAGCAGTTTTTGAATAATCATTTGTCGACCCTACTGTTCTAGAATCGTACAAATTAATGGGAGAAGTCTCCCAAATATCTAATGCTTTTCCTTCAGCAAAACCTTCTTTAATATCCAACAACACAATTTCGTTGGCAATTTCTTTGTGTGCTAAAACGTCAGCACAAGTAGCACCTACATTACCAGCACCTACAACGGTTACTTTCATTTTATTCTATTTGATCTATTATTAAAACTAGTGTCACTCACGAAATTAACACAATTGTGATGAAAAAGACTTATTTTTCGGGGAATTTTAGTGACCTTATTATGATTTTAAAATAGACAAAGGCAACCCGAAATAAATGCTACCGTCTATTCAACGAAAACAATGTGGAGAACAAAGAACATTTAAAGCATATAATCAGTGGATGCCTGGAAAACGACCGAAGGTCCCAGGAGGAACTATTTAAGCTCTATTATGGGAAAATGCTCGGTGTTTGTATGCGTTATTCAACGGATAGAGACTCAGCTGAGGAAGTTCTTCAAGAAGGTTTTATTAAGATCTTTGATAAGTTAGACGCATTTGATTACAAAGGATCCTTTGAGGGGTGGATGCGGAGAATCATGGCTAATACGGCCATAGACAGTATCCGTCGCAATAAAAAGAATCCAGTGTTATCCGACAATGATGAAGATTTCAAATTGGGTGGTGAAGATCCCATTGTTGAAAAAGAAGAGGTTGAATTTGTCGGTCTCAAAGCTGAAATTGCCATGGAAGCTGTCAATCAACTTTCCCCAGCATACAAGTCTGTTTTTAACCTGTATGTGATGGAGGAATACACACATAAGGAGATTGCAGAAATTTTAGGCATCAGCGAAGGTACATCAAAGTCCAATTTATCGAAGGCGAAATTTAACCTTCAAAAAATATTAAAAGATCGATTTGCGAACATAGATTAAAGTGAAAAACAGTATCGAAAATAGCATTAAACAGAGTCTCGAAGGTTTCGAGATGCCATATAATGCAGATGCATGGTCAAAAATGAGTAAAAAACTCGATGCCCATTCACCTGCAGGGAGTACTTCCATGTCTGAATCTATTGGTACAGGTGCTGGAGCAGGAGCTGCTGCGAGTGGAATCGATTCTATTTTAAAAGAGAGCCTTACTAATGTTGAAATGCCATACAACCCAGCTGCTTGGGACGCTATGCGCGGTCAATTAGATGCAAAAATGCCAGTTAAATCAATTGGTTCCAAGTTTAAGTGGATTATTGCCGCCGCTGGTCTTGCCGGAATCGTTGTCGCCTCTTTCCTTATGCCTTCCGATGAATACAAGAAAAAGGAGGTTGTCAACAATACTTTAACAGGAGTCGTTTCAGATGACTCAGAAGACATGAATAACAATGTTACTAGTGAATCAGAATCGAATTCATTAACTAGCGGTAACACTAACAACAATACAGCAGAGCAAAACAGTAATTCAAATGCTCAACCGATAATAAGCTCTGAAACAAGTACTGAATCAATTCAAGGGAGTATCGATGAGAATACTGGCTCAGAAGCAAATAATTCACAAGGAAACAACTCTGTCGCTGAACCAACGAACAGCGAAACATCACCTCATACTCCAATAACTCATGTAGATCAAAATTCACGATTAGTGATTCCTGAAATAGTAGAATTATGTTCTGGTGAATCATTCACTGTTGAAAATACCAACGCATCTCCCCTACTTATTCTTGGACCCGATTTGCGTTTCCTCATTCCTGCTAACGAATCACGCACTGTTAGAACAAAGAAAAGCGGTATACATACTATTGGCTCTTTGGATTCAGAATCTTCTCGCAATGAATTTATTGTCAAGGACGCTCCGAACGCGGACTTCTTAATTGATCCTTCTACAAAATTTGAAAATGGACTACCAACTACAAAAGTAGAATCGACAGTCACTGGAACTGATTTTGAATGGATTTTCAATAATCAACGTGTAAATGGTCAAACAGCTGACGCGCATTTCTACACAAAAGGCAATCATAATGTAACATTAACAGTGACTGGAAGTAATGGCTGTAAAACCACTATTACTAAGTCTGTATTTATTGAAGAACATTACAACCTAATGGCGATGAATTCTTTCAGACCGAACTCAACTGATCCATCCACGAATAGATTCATGCCCTATGCACTCTTGGAACGTGATACTCGATTTACAATGATAATTATAGACCCAACAGACGGTCACATCATTTATACCACAAGTGATGCATCTCAAGGCTGGAATGGAAACGATAGCAAAACAGGTAGACCTGTTGATTTCGAAACTTCATACATTTGGAAAGTTACTATAGAAAATACAGCAACAAATGAAATTAGAAATGAATACTCAGGACATGTAATCCCTGTTCATTCAACAAATTAACACCTCTACTACGGTGAACAATAAAAGACTCTTAACTGAGTCAGTAAATGGGACTTTCGCGGTTCCATTTTTTTTGAATTTCACCAAACAACCTCTGGGTTTGTATTCATTAAATCCTCCTTACTCTTTATTGCATTAGATGATTGTTTGAGATCCAAAGGACTTCCAGGATGAATGCTTTTATGAGCTAGTGCGCGACGAATTGAAAAAACCTTCTCCCCCAGCCTCTGCGCATCTTTAGTCAGTGCATAGGATTTAAATCGTTCCCAAATATAAACTACAGTCTCATTGGATGGATGGACAAGATCATTGGAGTAAAAACGATAATCCCTTAGCTCATCGATTAAGAGTTCATAAGCAGGAAAATAATGAGGCCCTTTATTACTTGTTAGCGAATGAGTCAACTCAATTAAGCGTGCTTTACTCCGATTATTCTCAATAAGACCATCTTTGACATGACGAACTGGACTAACAGTAAACACAACGTCTAAATCTGGATTAATAACTTGGATCCGATCAAGAAGTATTCTCCATCTTCGATTCATCGACTGAACATCTGTCAATTCTTTTGTAAAGAATGACGAAGGAGCTTTATGGCAATTACCAACGATTTTATTCAATTCATTATGTCTGTACCCCCAACTTGTGCCAAAAGTAATAATGAGAAGGCTTGCATTCTTAATAGCGTCACCTGTGTCTTTACGCACTTGGTGTATTTTTTCTCTAACCCCAGCTAGGCTGTTTGAATAAATCTTGCTAGCACTATCCCATGAAAAGAAAAGACCATCTCGTTCGAATAAATCGACAGAAGAACCTTCATCTAATGACGTTTCCAAGACATCTGCAATCGCCATAGGGTGAAAAAGTGTCCCGAAAGGATTTGACCTCACGGAAAAACCGTACTCTTTAAACTTTTTAGACATTTCATTCGAAAAACAACTCCCCAAGAGAAGGATTTCATTTGAATGATTTAATTGAAGGACTTCCTCAGGAACATCGAAATTCAATTGGAACCTCATTATTGCATCAATAATTTAGCATTTTCAAGAGCAGCGTCATTTATCTCATCACCACTCATTAAACGAGCCGTTTCTTCAACTCGTTCTTCATCTGAAAGCTCAACAACAAAAGTTCTAGAAACACCACCTGTCACTTGTTTTGTAACTTTTAGATGTTGACCACCTTTTGCAGCTACTTGAGGTAAATGAGTAATTGCGATTACCTGTAATTCTGCCCCCATTTTTTTCAGAGTATTCCCCATTTTTTGTGCGACATCACCCGAAACACCAGTATCAATCTCATCGAATAATATAGTACGTAGCTGAATTCTAGAAGACATTAAACTCTGTAGAGCAAGCATTACTCTAGATAACTCTCCTCCACTCGCTGCTTGGTGCACAGGAACTGGCGAAACACCCACATTCGGACTAAACAAAATTTCTAATTTTGAGTTTCCGTACAAACTCAATTCGTCAAGTTCCGCTAATTGAAAAGAGAGCACTGTATTCTCCAACTTCAGTTCTGCCAATGCATGCTTGATTGAACTCTCAATTGCTGGAATAGCATTTTTTCTTTTGAGATGTAATTTACTTGCTAAGCTCACCAGGGCGTCAAATTCTTTTTTCAAGGATGCTGACAACGAAACAATTTCATCTTCCAGCGAATCAATACCTTCTGAAGTAACCGACAAGGAATTAAGCAAAGTAATTAGCTCTTCTTGCGTAGTTGCACCATGCTTTTGCATAATACGGTTATAGGTATCAAGTTGAGCAATCAGTTCATTTAGTTTTCGTGGATCAAAATCGACACTCTCTAAACTCTGTTCCGCTTCATTTGAAATATCCTCTAATTCCAGTAAAACACTCGAAATTCTTTCAAACAATTCCTCAAGAACTGAATCATAGCTCTGTTTTTTTGCCAGCGATGACTTTATAAGGCTCAATTGATCCAATACACCATCCTCTCCTGAAAGCACCGTTTTTAAATCTCCTAGACCGTTGCGAATCTCATCTGCATACTCTCCTTTTTTTGCCTCTGATTGAATCTCTTCGTAATTAAACTGATCAAGATTCAGACTTTTAAGTTCATTCAATTGAAAGGTATTGTAATCTGCTTGAGACAATGAATCTGCTAAATCTATTTTCTTTTGCTCAAGCGTCTTCAAATTTTCTTGATACTTTTTCATTCGGCTCGCGAAGTTTTTCCGTTCTTCTACTACCCCAGCGAGCACATCTAAAACTTTCAATTGAAACCGTACGTCCTTCAGCTCAAGAGTATTGTATTGCGAATGAATATGAACAAGTTGCGAAGTAAACTCCTTTAGGAGCGTCAATTGCACCGGCGTATCATTAATAAAAGCACGCGAACGTCCTTGTTTATGAATCTCTCGTCGAACTATTGATTGATTAAAAAAATCAAGTTCATTGCTTTCAAAGAATTTCTCTAAACCAAAACCAGAAATATCAATTTCTGCTTCTACAATTGATTTATCACTTCGATTTCCGATCACAGAAAAATTAGCTCGTTCACCAAGAATTAGATTGAGTGCATTTAAAAGAATTGATTTCCCTGAACCTGTCTCACCTGTTATGACCGTAAAACCACTGTTAAAATTAATTGTAACAGAATCGATTAAGGCAAAGTTCTCTATTCTTAATGTGCGTATCATCAATTAAGAATCTCCTGATACTTTGGTGAGTTAGCTGGATCAATTCTCTTCAGAAGATTGACAATATCATTCTTCTCCTTAGTTTCAGCGTCAGAATACAAATTTTTGAGTTCTGTAGACTTCGCCTGTACGAAATTCAGTAAATTCAATGAATTAGGTCTTGTCCCAGTAACCTTTACAAGTCTACTTAAGGCATCATATATCGCCTTTCTCGCGCCTGCTTTATCGTCATATAAATTATCTACACCATTTCTATGATAAGCATAACTGCAGTCTCTCAAGGGCGAGAACAATTCATGAAGAATATTGTCGATCAACCAATAACGATTACGCTTTCCTTTTGCATTGGAAATCCACCCATTGCCTTGTGAACTTTGAGCATTTGCAACAATTTGCTGTGCCTCTGTAAAGTATTTTGTTCCCCCACGACTAGAAAAAGTATCAAAGTCCATTCCGAGAATAAAATAAGCATAGAATGCCAAAACAGACGTTAATTCATCTCGGTATTGATTAGGCGCATATAGCACCTGTGTACCAATTGTATAAAAGAAGGTGATATCGTCATCCTGAAAATTGAAAACAGTTGTATTATAGCTAGAATTATAAACTGGTCTCGAAGACTGTACTTGAAGAGAGCCTGAAATCAAACCACTCGCCTGAATTTCTTCCACCTGTAATTGCAAATTACAATTGATACGCTCTTCCACGGTGAACTTCTCTTTTGACCATTGAGTATTATTCATCAACTCATAAATCTTTTCCTTCAACTCATCTAACCTCTCTTGCTCAAGACTTGTTATCTCCGTCTTCTGATTAATGATAACGCTCACCTGGCAATTCAGCTCTTGCGCATTAACCCCAATAAAGGGAATCAAAATCAAGAAAAATAATACGATCGTTCTCATGAAATATAGTTTTCCAAGTAAGTTAAAATATCAAGCGCAACATCACTCTTAGACTTTAACTCAAAAGTTCTAAAATTATTGCGATTATCTAAGATACTAATTTTGTTCGTGTCAACACCAAATCCTGCTCCATCATCTCTTAACGTATTCATCACTATCAGGTTCAAATTTTTTGCCTCCAATTTTTTCGTGGCATTTTCACGAAGATTATTGGTTTCCAATGCAAACCCAATAAGAAACTGATTTTTATTTTTGTTTTCACCTGCCCATTTTAGAATGTCTGGATTTTTAATCAGTTCAATGATCATTCCACTTTCTTCTGATTTCTTGATTTTTTCCTGCGCGGTTACTTTAGGGCGATAATCTGCCACTGCCGCTGAAAAAACTCCAAATTCACAATCATTCCAAACAGACTGAACGTTAATCAACATTTCCTCTGCAGATGTAATTTTTATCATTTCCAAATTGGGATGTTCTAAAGAAATATTTGTTGGTCCAGAAACCAATATAACTTCTGCGCCTTTCTCTAAAAATGCGGATGCAATGCTGTATCCCATTTTTCCACTGGAGTGGTTACCAATAAAACGAACCGGATCGATCGCTTCATAGGTAGGCCCTGCAGTAACGAGGACCTTTTTCCCTTTAAAAGGACTAAGCTTTTTAACACTCGCTTGTTTAATTAAAAAATTGAATAGTGTCTCAGGTTCAGCCATTCGCCCTTCTCCCTTAAGGCCACTTGCTAGTTCCCCAGATTCTGCAGGAATTACCTGAACACCATCTCTTATTAACTGCTTTAGATTACGTTTCGTAGTTGGATGAGCATACATGTCCAAATCCATCGCTGGGGCAACGACAGTCTTCCCTTTCATGGATAAATATGTAGCAAGTAAAAGATTATCACAACTTCCAGTTGCCATTTTACTCAATGAATTAGCAGTCAGAGGTGCAATAAGCAATGTGTCAGCCCATAAACCATAATCGACATGGCTATTCCAAGTACCATCTTTTTTGTTCCAGAATTCAATTCCAACTGGATTTTCAGATAATGCAGAAACTACAATAGGACTTATAAAATCACAAGAGGCAGGAGTCATTATACATTTGACTTCTGCCTCTGATTTTTTCAATAATCGTATTAAGGATGCGATTTTGTATGCCGCAATGCCTCCGGTAATTCCTAGAAGGATGCGCTTACCTTGCATTAGATTTATTTCTCTTCTTCCGTTTCCTCTGGAAATCTGGCATAGATATTATCTTCCATCAACTCTTTAATCGCTATAGCAACTGGCTTAGGAAGTCTTTCATAAAAACGAGAGATTTCAATCTGCTCTCTGTTTTCAAAGATCTCTTCTAAGTTATCCGTTGTTGAAGCGAACTCTTGAAGCTTCTGTGTCAACTCCTCTTTCAACTCAACGCTCAATTGATTTGATCTCTTGGACATCATAACAATTGATTCGTAAATATTCCCCGTTGATTCTTCGATTTCCGAAGTGTCACGAGTAATTGTTGTCTTCTCTGCTGTACTATTCTTAAAATTCATAAGTTATTCTTCTTTAAGCTCTTCCCTTAACTCCTCAGCCATATCACTATAACTTGACAATGTGTTGACATATTTGGAATCAGGAAATTCAGCCACAAAAGTACGATATCTTTCTATAGTCTCATCAATTCTAGTAGACTTTTTCTTCTCCACACTACCTTTTGCAAGATAATATGAATTACGAACAAGAATATATGAAATCTCTTCTTTAAAACTAGAAACAGGATAATCCTCCATAAATGTTATCGCTGAACTCACTGCCGCACGGTAATTTTCTGTCTTGGAATACATCTTTACAGAACCATATTCCTTCTTTTGCAATTTAAAACGAAGACCATCTATCGTTTGATTACAGGAATCAACTAGACTGGAATTAGGATATCGATTTACAAATTGCTGAAGGTCATTAATCGCCAATTCTGTTTCCGTTTGATCCAATGATGTTTGCGGAGAATTCTGCACCGAACACATCGCACTTAAAAAAAGTGCTTCTTCAGCTTTAGGGCTCGAGGAAAAACGTTGTGCAAATTGCCCCATAAAATATCCCGCCATGTAATAATCACCACCAACATAATAAGACTTACCTATTCTGAAATAGGACAACTCACCTTCACCTGTCTTAGGCATCCGTTGATAAACCTGCTCATACAATGCAATCGATCGAACTTCCTGTCCACCATCATAAAGTTCATTTGCCAAGTCAAATTTCGCCCCATAATCATCTGATTTCAAGGTTTGATTGTAACCATTACATCCCATCAGGACTAAAGCAACCGCCGCAAAAATAAAATACGTTTGTTTTTTCATTAAGGCAAAAGTAAAACAAATAAGTGTTAATGACTGTTAACGATGATTATTTGGTAGATATTATCTAATACGAATATTTCTACCAATCTGTAAAACAGTCGTTGGTCGAATTCCATTCAATTGACATAACTTTGAAACTGTAGTCCTATTTCTACTTGCAATCGCTCCAAGGGTATCTCCTGATCTAATTCTGTGAGACTTTCCTCCGCTTGCTGATGAACTCGAAGAATAAGACTTTGAGGAACTTGACCCAGGTCTAAATAACCCCCGGTGCACCAATAAATTTTGATCTCTCACCACTCCTTTTTTGAAATCAATAACCTTCTCAGGGTTCATTGGAATATCATAGAAACGTACTTCAAAATGAAGGTGCGAACCATATGAGTGTCCAGTATTTCCACCTAAACCAATTGGGTCACCTGCTTCAACTATCTGATTTGGAACTGCCAAGTGTTTACTTAAGTGCGCATAAAAAGTCTCCAAGCCATTATAATGACGTATTACGACAAGATTACCAAAGCCGCTTGTATTATACTTAGCGTAACGAATCTTCCCTCCCCAAGCTGCACGAACAGTATCACCAGTCTGTAGATCAATATCGGTTCCATTATGATTCCGCCCTCTTCTCCAACCAAATCCAGATGTCACACGCCCTTTAAATGGCATTACAAAATCTTCACTTATATCATCTTCGACGCATAACCAAATTGTATCCTTCAACTTATTAACGTCATTGGCCAAGTTCGATGTATAACACATATCTTGATCCCAACTAAGAAAATAGTTAAGGTTAGTATCTTCAAGCACTTCGGTATGAAGACGCTCGTTCATTACTCCGTTAAAATTCTGATCTTCTATATATTCCCATGTTCGATTCGAATAAATTAACATGGTCCCTTCTTCTGTTTTTAATGTATCAACTACTTTCTGCCCGAAAGAGAATAAGCTTATCGTTAAAATGGAGAAAATGGAGAGTGTTCGCATAACAGTTTTTTGCATTCTACTTGAGTTTGCTGGAATAAAGATAGTAATTAGATTCGATTTAGTCGGTGACATTCATCACTAGGATATTGTAGAGAATAGCCTCATTTGGTTTCACGACATCTTGATACCCCTTGCTTCCATAAGCTTCTGAGGACGGGACGAGCACAAACATGCGATCTGATTTTTTAGCATTAATTAACGCTTTTTTCAACCCTGGAACCATTCCTCCATCCTCTAATCGAAGTTTGAAGGGGTTGTTTTCACGGAATGTATTAACATACATTGGGGAACTTGGAGTTGAAACGATACAATGAAACTCAACCTCATTTGTTTCATCAAACCGAGCATCATTCTTCTTGTTTTCTTCGAAGACCCAAACCTTATTCCCATCTACTTCTCTTGTTGGCTTAGTACGATCAAGAATCCTAATTCTCAACACATTGTCGGCATTCGGAGGAATTAGGTCTTTTATACCCTTTTCTCCTCTTGCCAATGCACTTGGTATAAAAATTTCAGCAAAATCTCCTACACGAAGCTCTTTTAGCGCAATATCCCATCCTTCTGTTTGCATACCATAACCTACAACGAATGGCATACTTTCCTTCTTTAGTAAATGATTCCCATCAACGATCTTACCATCTGCCAATTGAACTTTATAATCAATTTCAACAAAATCACCAACAACGAGTTTTTGTCCTGTTCCGTGTTCAAACCATTTAATAATGATCCCATCACTCAATTCTATTTGGTCAGCCACCTTTTGCTCACTATCTATCAAGCTTTCTTGAGATTGATTTGAACCTCCTGAAATTACATCATTAGTGTCAACCTCTTTCTCAATACCTGATGTATCACAAGAAACAAGCAATAAGGCTAAGCCACCTATCAAAAAACTTTTTTTCATCTTCGAATAATTCCCATTAAATAAATATCGATCACCAAAGTAGTTAATGGTGGTATTTTATCCAGATCTCCTGCCATTCCATGAGCTAGATGACTTGGAACAATCAATTTCGCTCGATCACCTGGCGACAGAAGTTTAATCCCCTCTTGGATCCCGGTTTCAATTTCACTATTATCTACTACAAACTCTTCATATTCGTCATCTTCCGTCCTATAACACTCATCCCCACTCAACAGTGTGATCGTATATTCTATTTCCGCAACATCACCTGGAATTGGATGTATTGATGTATCCACATCTTCCGAATGCTCATAAATGAAATACTGTAGCCCACTTCCTGTTCTATTCATTTCCCAATCCTTATGCAATTCAAGAAACAGTTTGATATCAATTTCTTCTTGTAAAGCAACATTATGGCTAAGATTTGTTGAATTCTCTTGGGTCCATATGAACTCAGGATTTTCTTCAACTTCCCCCGAAGTACACGAAAAGAGGAATATGGGCAATATGCAGAATAAAAAACGCATTAAAAATAGGATGGTATTAGTGTTTTAAAACGATCAATTGTAGCCAAAAGCCCACCTTCACTTATGCCACCAGCTGCATTTCTATGACCACCACCACCAAAGTTCTGACTTGCTATTAAATTAACAGCAATCTCCCCTTTCGATCTAAATGAAATCTTAGTCATATTTCCTTTTTGAGCAAAAAACACCGCCACGTCAACACCTTCAATGGAAAGCGCGACATTAACAAGTCCTTCTGTATCACCTTTGATAAAGTTAAAACGCTCCAACTCCTCTTCGGTTACGGAAATAATGGCTACCCTATAATCTTTTATCAATTCTAAACGCTCAGCAATGATGTGGGCCCGTAAGCGAAGCTTGTCAATTCGATTGTTATCAAAAGTTTGCTCATGAACATCAGACTGCTTCACACCTGCACCAATGAGCTCGGCTAAAATTTCATGTGTTCTTGCAGTCACGGAAGAATATCGAAACGAACCTGTATCTGTCATTATCCCCAAATAAAGAGGAGTACCAATTGCCGCATTCAATAAATTCTTGTTGCTCGAAGCTTCTATTAATTCAAAAACCAACTGAGAAGTCGAACAAACTGAGGGTTCAGAAACAGCAATATCTACAAAGTCATCTGGATTAAGGTGATGATCAATCATCACTTTCTTTCCCGTGGCAGCCAACAATAATTCGCCCATTTCATTACCCAGGCGATTCGCACCGTTATAGTCCAAACAAAAAATGAGGTCTGCGTCTTGCATCTTCTCAGCTACAAGTGAGTGATTATTCTCAAAATCAACAATATCAACCCCTTGTTTTGCCCAATCCAAAAAATTCGGACACGGGTCAGGATGGCAAATGTCAGCTGTCCTTCCTAAACCTTCTACAAATCGATATAAACCCAAAGAACTACCAATTGAATCTCCATCTGGCGAGCGGTGACTCGTTATCACAATATTATTCGCAGTTAGGATCGCCTCTACTATTTTGTTTGCTTCTTTCATCAATCTATCAATCTATCAGTTTCGTTTTCAATTCTCAGCGTCAAACCATCCGACACTTGGTACAACGGTAGACGCATGCCAGTCTTCATTAACCCTTGTTTTGATAAAGCCACTTTTACACCACCCGGATTTCCTTCTTCGAATAACATATTGGTTATTGGCAGTAGATCGTAGTGTAATTTCTTCGCTTCATCTATCTTAGAATCAAGCGAGGCGTTTACCATCCCCGAAAATTTCTTTGGAAAAGCATTAGCAACAACCGATATCACACCAGCCGCTCCAGCAATAATCATGGGGAAGGTAATTGCATCATCCCCAGATAATACATCAAACCCTTCCGGCTTGTTCTGAATAATTGTCATGATTTGAACAAAATCTCCAGACGCCTCCTTCATCGCGACGATATTATCAATTTTTGCTAACTCAAGCGTTGTCCCCGCAGAAACATTTGACCCCGTTCTCCCAGGCACATTGTATAGTATAATCGGCAACTTCGTACAGGACGCCAAATATTTATAATGCTCAACAATCCCTTTTTGAGTAGGCTTATTGTAATATGGTGAAACAGACAAAATCCCATCAATTCCTTCTGGTAGCGTTTTTAGAAACTCTCCTACCTCAAGAGTATTATTTCCTCCTACACCGAACACTACTTTCAATTGCCCATTGTTTTCTTCCTGCACCGCCTTAAGCACTTCTAACTTCTCCTCCTTTGACAATGCTGGCGATTCCCCAGTCGTCCCTTGAACAACTAAAAAGTCTGTTCCATTATCAATTTGATAGCGAACCAACTTCTTTAATGCTACAAAATCAATTGTTCCATCACTATTAAATGGTGTCACAAGGGCAACTCCAGAGCCTCTAAACGGATTATCCATATCTTATATAATTTTCTCTAATGTTTCTTTTGCAAAATTAATCAAATGCTGTGGTGAATTTACTTCCGTTTCAAGATTCACATCTTGCTCATTATTCGTGGAATTAAGCCCAACAGAAAACTTCCTTGAAGTTTTATTGAACAATTTCCGTAATCGTTTTGACGTTTCCCCAATTATAAATATAGCATCGTATTTTCTTCCCAATACCTTCTGCGCTGATGCATTCTTTAATTGCCCTATTATGTTGTAATCTTTTTCAGAAATAAAAACCGCAATGCTTTGATGGCTCAAAGTTTCACGCTCTTTTTTATCCCCAACAATTGCCATTAATTCACAATTATTCACATTCAAACCGCCATCACGAATCGCCTCACGATATTTTTTTAATTCATCAATAGTGGTGTATTGTACAACGATCAGCACAGTATCTATCCTATCCCAAATATTATTTCCTTTTTTCATCTATCCATTCATTAAAGCAATGAATTCATCTTCAGAAATGATCTTCACACCTAAGTCTGTCGCCTTCTTATGCTTCGAAGGGCCCATTTTATCTCCCGCCACCAAATAACTCGTCTTGCTAGATATTGATCCGATATTCTTCCCTCCATTTGTTTCAATAATTTCTTTTAGCTCATTCCTTGAAAAAGCATTAAAAACACCAGAAACAACAAAGGACAACCCCTCAAATTTTGTCGACGCCCCCTCTTTTTCTTTAACCTCCATGATTAAACCATATTCAGTCAAGCGACGAACGATTTCACGATTTGGTTCTTCTAAAAAATAAGCCTGAATCGACATTGCTATTTTATCCCCGATTTCATCCACAGCAATGAGCTCTTCAAAGGTCGCTTTGGCCAGACGTTCCATACTTTTCAATGAATAAGCCAACTTTTTCGCAACCGTCTCACCAACAAACCGAATCCCAAGTCCAAAAAGAACCTTTTCAAATGGCTTTTTCTTCGAGGCTTTTATTCCGTCTATTAAATTGTTTGCTGATTTATCTCCCATACGCTCCAAACCAACCACTTGATCAAACGTTAACTCATAAAGATCAGCCATATTACGTATTAATCCTTCCTCAAATAGCGCGTCAACTGTTTCAGCTCCCAGACCATCAATATCCATAGCTTTACGTCCAATAAAATGTTCGATTTTACCCTTCATTTGAGTTGGGCAACCTGATTCATTGGGACAGTAATGTTGAACCTCACCCTCTCTTCTAACTAAGGTCGTTGAACATTCTGGACAATTCTCAATAAACTTAACAACTGCTGCATCTTTGTTCCGCAGCGAGACATTAACACCGACAATTTTCGGTATTATCTCACCTCCTTTTTCCACATATACACTATCAGACAGATGCAATCCAAGTTTCTCAATCTGATCAGCATTATGTAAGGAGGCTCTTTTCACTATTGTCCCTCCCAATTGTACGGGAGTCAAATTAGCAACGGGAGTAATAGCACCAGTTCGGCCCACTTGATAGACCACGCTGTTCAACGTTGTTTCCACCCGCTCAGCTTTGAATTTATAAGCAATTGCCCAGCGAGGTGATTTAGCAGTAAAACCGAGCTCCTCTTGATTATGATATTGATTTACTTTTAGAACGATTCCATCAATTTCAAAAGGCAAGTTACTTCTTTCTTTATCCCAATATTTAATAAAATCCATGACACCCTCAAGCGTCTTTTTCTTCTCAATATAACGTAGCGACTCTTGTGGAATTTTAAACCCCCAATCAGCTACTTTTTTCACAGTCTCAAAGTGACCATCTTCCAAGCCAGTTAAACCATACACCCCATACAAATAACAATCTAACCCTCTGGACGACACTACTTTTGAATCTTGCATTTTCAACGTTCCTGACGCCGTATTTCTCGGGTTAGCAAACTCGGGTTCTTGATTCGCTCGACGTTGTTCGTTCAGCAGCTTGAATTTTTTCAATGGAAAAAATATTTCCCCTCGAATTTCAAAATCTTCCGGATAATCACCTGTCAATTTTAGTGGGATCGTACGAATTGTTTTAACATTATTAGTGACGTTTTCACCTTGAGTCCCATCACCTCTTGTGACCGCTTTTGTCATAGCACCATTAACATACTGAATCCCTATAGCGACACCATCATATTTTAACTCGCAAACATATTCTAAATCTCCATCAACTAACTTCTTTATCCTTACTAACCAATCCTCTATTTCATCCTTTGAATAGGTATTCGATAAGGAAAGCATAGGATACTTGTGCACTACGGTCTCAAATTTCTTCGTGATATCGCCTCCTACACGTTTCGTGGGTGAATTATCATCTACCAGATCAGGAAACTTCAACTCAAGATCTTGTAATTTTTTGAGAAGCATATCAAAATCATAATCTGATATCTCTGGATTACTCTCAACGTAATACAAATGATTGTGGTGATTCAACTCTTTTATCAGTCTCTCAACCTCTATGATAGCTTCGCTATGATTCATGTTGTGAAATTACAAGTTGAGCCCGCATCATGCGATCCTTTTCTTGTAAATCTTTCCTCAGTTCAATGTTAACAAACTGTAGATCATGCAACATTCCATGCATTTTCTCCGCAAGACCCTCGTGGATCTCAAAATACAACCACCCACCAGGCTTAAGGTAAGTTTGTGCTTGTTCAGCAATAATTCGATAAAATAATAGTGGATCTTCATCATCCACGAATAATGCCATATGCGGTTCGTAATCCAGTACATTTTCATGCATCATTGCCTTGTCAACCTCAGGAATGTATGGAGGATTTGACACCCAGATATCGAATGAAGCCTCCTCAAACAAACTATACCCCTCCTTATCCAGCACATCCATCTTCTGAAAATCAACAACCAATTCTGTTTTTTCACAATTATCTTCAATCAGATCCAATGCACTTTGCGAAAGTTCAACCGCAACTATTTCAGCATCTTTTATCGTGGACTTTAAAGCCAGTGCAATACACCCAGAACCAGCGCACAAATCCAATATTCTCGGAGTATCATTTTTTTTCACTGACTCAATCAACCAATCTACCAACTCCTCTGTTTCGGGACGAGGAATTAATGCTCGCTCATCAATGTTCAGTTCTAAATTATAGAATTCGACTTCCCCTAAAACATATTGAAAGGGTTCATTGTCAAGCAAGCGATTCGCAACATTTCTAAAGTATAACAGGTCTGATTCAGAAAAACGAATATCTACAGCATTAAAGTAACTTAAGCTATTTATAGACAACCTTTTAATGACTATTAACTTAACTATTAATTTAATCTCTGTTCTTGAAAATTTATTCGCTAATTTCGACGAGAAGTAGGACTTAACTTCCTTTAAACTATTCTCTTGAACAAACATACTATTCCTGCTTGGATCTAAAATAATGTGTATACCCAAAACCAACCACTAGATACTGCGTCAATTTTCCGAATTTACTTTCATCATACCCCTCACTTGAAGGCAAACCAAGCGTTTGTGGCTGAAAACCAAAACCATTGATACAATAACCTAAGGACCATCGATAGGAATTCTTCTCATCTGCAGATAAAATCAATCCAAGAGTCGGTTCAATTAATACCCGATCAAATTGAACAGGGTTAACACCATTTTCCTTATTCAAATCGGTGTTAAAATAGGTTTGTGCATAGCCTACTTTGACCCCAATATCCGTTGCAAATCGATCATTATGAAATTTATCCCACCCTATCTTTAAAAAAGTACTACCAGAATGCATTTGACCTCTAACAGGAGAAGGCACAGAGAATTCGTTAATGGTCAGTAATGAATACCTGATCCCCACACCAAGGTGCATATGAAAAGGAAAACTATATTGACCGTATATTGAGGTACAAACCAACCCCTGCATTATATCATCAAAAGGCTCATTGGCGATTGTCGCAGGAAGCCCCAATTCAACGTTAAAGGAAAACCTAGGGTCAATCTTTTGACCGGAAGAATATCCGACAAAAAACAAACTAATAATAATTGTAAATAATACCTTCAAAACAATAGATTAACGCTAATCTACCAATTAAATTTGATTCTTTAGCTCGCTTTTAACAACATGATTACTTTTGCTTAATGAACAGAGGAATCTTGTACATCATCCTATCTGGACTATGTTTTATGGTCGTTAACTTTTTTGTAAAGCTACTTGGAGCAGGAGACGCTCAAAACATTGTAACCGGCCTACAAAAATACCCTGGCCACGAATTAGTATTAGCTCGTTCGATTGTTTCCTTTGCAATTAGTCTTTTTATTATTAAACAACGAAGACTCCCTGTGTTCGGAAATAATAAAAAATGGCTTCTAATTAGAGGACTTGCCGGCACTTTTGCACTTACAATTTTCTTTTACACAATTCACTACTTACCACTTGCCGTAGCATCGACCATCCAATACCTCGCCCCTATATTCACTGTGTTCTTTGCTATGTATTTTTTAAAAGAAAAAGTGAAGACCTTACAATGGTTTTTTGTCGGCCTCTCTTTCCTTGGGGTTGTGCTTATTGCAATTGACAGATCTCTAGTCAGTTCTTCTGGCGAAGAGATATCATTTTTATGGCTTGGTCTAGGTATTATTGCAGCTGTCTTAGCTGGACTTGCTTACACTGCAATCATGAAGCTTCGAAACACTGACGAACCGATCACTATTGTACTATATTTTCCGATGGTTGCGATTCCACTCATGACCATCCTTTGCTTTTTCGATTTTACCACACCGAGAGGTATTGAATGGGGCTTCCTCATACTCATTGGCATCTTTACTCAATTCGCTCAAATCCTTCTAACCAAAGCACTCCATCTAGGAAGCGCTTCAACAATCACTCCTTTCCAATACTTAGGAGCGATCTACGCCTTCTTAATAGGCTTCTTTGTTTTTAACGAAACATTAAGCTTCGTTGTCAACATAGGTATCACCTTGGTCATTAGCGGGGTTATTATCAATGCCCTATTGAAGAAACGATAATCAACGGAATTTCTTAATTTTAGTCTATGAGTAACAATATTCAGCGTGAAAAGCTTGCCCTTTTTGGAAACATTGAACTTCTTGCCAAACAAGTAGTAGAAGGTTTTATCACTGGACTTCATAAGAGTCCATTTCATGGTTTTTCAGTTGAATTTGCTGAACACCGACTTTACAATAAGGGAGAGTCAACTCGTCACATTGACTGGAAACTCTATGCTCGTTCAGAAAAGCTATTCACTAAAAAATATGAAGAAGAAACAAACTTACGTTGTCAAATTGTAATTGATTGTTCGAGTTCAATGTTATTCCCAATGAATGCAGAACAAACCAAATTGAGTTTTTCTGTATACGCTGCTGCTTCACTAATAGAACTCCTCAAAAAACAACGTGACGCTGTCGGAATTTCTCTTTTTTCTGACAAACTGGACATTCACACTTCTGCAAAATCCTCAATCCGTCATCACCGGTATTTATACAGTGAATTAGAAAAACACTTGAACCAATACAACTCTTCCGATATCAAAACAACTTCAACAATCAAGACGTTGCATGATATTGCAGAATTGACCCATCAACGTAGTTTAATCATCATTTTCTCAGATTTACTTGATGACCCGGAGCGGCAAGATGAATTTTTTCAGGCCTTACAACACCTGAAACACAATAAACATGAAGTAATTGTCTTTCACACCATAGATAAAAAACATGAGGTTGATTTTGAGTTAGAAAACCGCCCTTACAATCTAGTAGATATGGAAACGGGTGAAAAAATAAAGCTTCAACCTAATCAATTCAAGGAAGAGTACAAAAAATCTGTTGAAGAGTATTTTAAAAAAATCAGCTTACGCTGTGCTGACTACAAAATTGACTTCATGTCAGCTGACATTAACGCCGGCTACAACGATGTGCTCTTGAAATATCTTTTAAAAAGGCAAAAGCTACATTAAGCCAAATGAGCTGGCTTCGTTAAATCTAGAATTGTTTTAACGGGACTAAAAACAGCTGATGGAATTTCCAGAAACAGTGAATTCCAATTGCTCATCCCTCCATTCCAAAGACCCGGAAGCTCTCTGTAAAGAATTTCATTTCCTTTATGTGATTTATTAACCACAAAAAACTTCGAATCATCTACGAATTCCATTAAATCAAGATGGTTACCATAAACATCAGATTTAGAAATCACAATAAAAACCGGATTGAAATGACTACTTTCTTTAATGATTTTTTGCTGCTCGTCATTTTCCGATACCTGAATCTTTTCCACTATCTGTTTTGTCACATGATCCCCACCTTTAATCCAAAAGGGACCACCCCCTGGCTCGCCTTCATTCTTAACCATCCCACAAACACGTGTTGGTCTCGATGCAAGAGCCTTAATAAAAGTAGTATCACATCTACGCACTTCGTCTTCAGATAAAAACTGAAATCTAGCATTCAAAGCCTCTAGTTTCTCTTTTGAAAAATTTTGCACGAGCCCTCTCAACTCGGCCTCAAACTCCATCAATAATCCAGTAGCAATTTTCCAAACACGAGTAGATTCTTCAGCCTTACTTAAATGTTGAATATTATCTATATTCTTTAAACAAACTAAACGTTCTGGTAACGCGTTCAAATTTTCTAGAATTGCACCATGCCCAGCTGGACGTCGAACAACCCCGCTTTCATCTTGAAACAAATCCCCATTAGCATTAAAGCAATAAGCGTCAGAAGAAGTACTCTGATAAGAATATGTTATATCTACTCCATCTATTTCCCTACCCAATTCCGAGATGTTTTCTTTAATCTCTTTTTCAAATGACTTTTGTATTGTAAAATGAAGCCTAGCATCATTGGGAAACAATGCTTTCACTTGCAGAACCTGTTCTTGAAAGGCCGTATAAACTTTCTCATTGACAATATGAAAAGGTATCAATCCTTTTGGCTTAAACGCCTCCCCCTTCAATAATTGAGCAATAAACTCATCAGCATTAGTCGCTTTATCCAAGTAATTCTCTGCAACCGCCAACTTCGACAAAGCACGAAAAGCCTCCTCACGATCCTGGCTATTATTCATTTCAAAAAGAAATTGAAACATTCTTGAACCTGATCCAGAAGCAGGTATAAAGAAGGAAGGCACTTCTTGTAAATTTTGAAAATTTGTAATCGCCAGTTCCTCCTCTTTATTATTTAACCGCAGAATCCCGCTCCCAACTTTACACGCAGACATCAGAACCACCTTAAAATCGCTTTTAAAAACTTGTTCTTTTTGAATGTCTGTCTCTTTCGTCATTTCTTCGCTGAAGATTGTTTAATTTGCATACGTGAAAATCGGGCTCGAATATATAAAATATCGGTGGAAGGCAAAAAAACGGCATGGTATTCATTCACCCTTTGTGTATGATTTAACAGATAATTGTCTTAAAAAGTCAATTGACAAGAAAAATCAATCACAATTGAATGCGGTTTTTGAACAACTCAGAAATAATCAAAGTGAGATAATAATACAAGATTTTGGAGTAGGCTCGAAAAAACTATCGAACGTCAGAAAAGTTTCGTCAATCTTCAATACAAGTTCATCCCACGGAAAATACGGTTCATTATTATTTAAATTAAGCAACCATTACAAACCAAATCGAATTCTAGAACTAGGTACTTCACTAGGTGTAGGCACTGCATACCTTAAACTTGGCCATCCAGCATCAAAAATCACCACTCTTGAAGCTTGTCCTGGAACTTGGGAAGTTGCTAATTCAACCTTTAAAAAACTTGAATTAAATGAAATATCCAGCATCCTCACAACATTCGATGAATACTTAAAGAAAGCTAGAAATGAATCATTCGACCTGGTTTTTGTAGATGGACATCATGACGGAAAAGCACTATTAGACTACATGGATCATCTCAGGAGGATAACACATGATCAAACAATCTTTGTGCTCGATGACATTAGATGGAGTTCATCCATGCTTGACGCGTGGCAAAACATCATAGCAGATAAACAATACCATGTAACATTAGACTTCTTCCGCTTTGGTATTGTTATAAGAAGACCACAGCAAACAAAAGAGCATTTTTTATTGAAACTCTAAAAAGTGGCTGTCAAAAGATCTAACAACTCTGATGACTCACTCGCCGGCTGCGAATAAGCTACCGATTCACCCTCTGAAACACCCCCCATAAAAACTCCATCAGGATGATCAGACATAGGTGCCGATGATGACATCCCGCTTGCCAGAGTCGGCATAGGCTCCAATTCATCAATTGATGAAGCCAAACCTCCCGGAACAACATCACCTGCCGTAACACTTCTTTCTTGCTCCTGAATAACATCTTCAACCGAAACCTCCTGCTCTATAGATTCTGCCTCTACAACTCGATTATTTTCATTTTCCGTAACAACAACCTCATTATTTGCTATCAAATTATCACTCATAGTCATTTCCGTCCTAAACAATGGAACAACCAACAAAAATAAAAGAGCTACAGCTGCAACTTGCATTAATGGCTGTCTATATATGGGTTTATCTTTAGGAATAATAACAGACAATACAGAGACATACCAAACCGGAGATCTCTTCGGATAAGTATCATCAAATAATTGGTCCAAACGATCTTTTGTTTCAGTACGTGGTTTCTGAGCTTCAAACGACATCCCTTTTACGTTTGTAAATACACTCTTTAGTTGATTGTACTCTTCTTCTGTTGCACAAAACTCATTTAGTTCGGCACGTTCAATTTGAGTCAATTCAATGAACTCTTTTTCCATTACTATGTCAACGATATCTTTCTTCATCTCTATCGATTCATTACTGGATTAAAATCTTTTAAACTTTGTGCTAAGTACTTCGTGGCATAAAATATACGGGATTTCACCGTACCATCGCTAATCCCTAGAACTTCTGATATTTCTTTTATTGACAGACCTTCAATATGCCTCAACCTAAACACCTCACTATGCTTTTGATCCAATACTTCTAAACTTTCCTCAAAAGCTTCCCTAAACTGCACATCATGTACTTCGTGTAAAACATTTGCGTTTACATCACTTACTGCATAACTGCTATCCAAACCATTAGAAGTATTTTTACGCACCTCTTGTTTCTTGTACTCATTCTTACACATATTATTCGCAACAGAATAAACCCATGTTTTAAACTTCCGCGTTGGATCAAACAACTCTGGTCGACGAACAATTTTCGCAAAAATATCATGCACAAAATCCTCCGCTTTCTCCCTGTCCTTCCACAGCATGCGCATAAAATATCCTAATAAAGGCCCAGAATATCTTTGGTACACTTCATCAAATGCCCGTTTATCTCCTTTAGAAACGGATACCATCAATGACTCGTCAGTCATTGTCTTATATGACGGTTTAACCAATCGCATTAATACATTCGCTTCAGGTGCTGGACCTGATCATATTTTTTACATTGAACTGCCACTCTATCAATAAACTTATCCAATTCTGACACCTTCTTAAGATCTCCTTCTTGCTTATATACTTTTCTCATTTGAAGCAGCATTGGAAGATAATTTGCAGAAAGTTGCTTAGCTTTTTCATCATTAACCCCTCCCACAAGCTCCTTCTTCAATTCATCATCCCACAATCCAACATTACGTTGGAAATTATCATAAGCCATCGAATGGTACTCAAAAACCAAACCTGTAACATATACATTCTCCATTATTGACTTAAAGTATTCCTTAGGTGTAGTAAGAGAAATAGCCAACTTCATCTTCCTATTTAAACCACAAAAGGCACTAAGGTATTCAGTGTTTATAGTTTGCAACTCTGGAAGTACATATCCCGACTTACTTAGCAACGTTCTATATTGTGGGCTTTGCAAGAAATCCAATGACACTAACTTGACATCCCTTCGTACTCCTTTCACTTGCTGCATATACCAAACACCATAAGTATCATCAAAACCATGAGTAATAAGGGTTCCATTCAATGGTACAGATCGTAGAATATCTCCCGAGTATTTGAGCACATTAGCCTCTAGCCTATTAGACGCAACTAGTTTATTCATGTAGTTCGTTGCCTCTTCCTTATTGCCTGCTATAATATGATACGCTGTAAGCTGAATTTGTACATCACTATTGTTTGGACGTAAACGCTCAGCCTCGTTTAAATTAGGGTACAGGTCTAAGTTATGATTACCCGCTGAATATTTAAAATAATTAAACTCAAATGAATTAGGTGAATTCTCTTCAAAAAAGCCAACCGCATCATCCATTTCAGCTTGCTGACGAGCAGATGGTGAACGCTGCGTACGCTGGATTTCTGATCGTTCTTTGGAATACTCAAAACTAATTGCAGCATTTTTAAATTCAGTACTTTGAGCTTCCGAATTGGTTTCCTCCAATTCATTTTCTGATTCGTATGCTCTATTCAAAGCTTTCTGTTTTGGCTTCAACTCTCTTCCCTTGACAGATTTTTCACTTCTGACAGCACTTTCTTTTCGACTCTCAATTATAATAGTATCCTGTTCTGAATCTTCTGCTTCAGCTGATTTATTCTCAGAATCTTTTTTATCAGCAGCACTGCCAGAAACTTGACTAAAAACCAACCCATTAAAGAGCAGGAATATTATTAATAATAAACTACGCATAAAGCTCATTTTGCATCATGTACAATTAAATAAGAATAAGGTTCAATAAAATACAAAAAAAGAAATAGGTCTATGCACTATGATCAGCGGTAAACAAAAACTTATTCGGAGAAATCAAATTTGTCTTTACCGCATACATAACTATTCCCGCAGTATTCTTCACACCTAGTTTGCTCATAATATTTTTACGATGCGTATTTACAGTGTGGCTACTTAAAAATAATATTTCGGCGATTTGCGCATTGGTATTTCCTTCAGCAATCAAAACAATAATCTCGCACTCACGCTTGGAAATCAGAACCGCTTCGCAACTGAAGACATCTTCATCTAAATCGTCTACATTAACATTCGCATCCCTTATAGTTTCCAGTATTTGCCCACAGAAAAATTTATTTCCCTTTCCCGTCTCTTTAACAGCATCAATAATCTCGGAGACTGAACAATCCTTCTTCACATAACTAGTTATCCCTGAACGAAGAGCATCCACCAATACTTGAGCAGATTGTTCAGGGGTGATCGCTACACTATTTGTACGAGGATATTCAACTTTTATCCTACCAAGTAAATCTATATCAAAACCGACAGCAGTAAAATCAACCACCACCACATCCGCTCCAAATGTCTTCAACATTTCCAGTAATTCTTTACCATTTTGTGCCTCACCAACGATTTCAACATCAAGATTCGATTTCAAAATTGATCGAATCCCAATACGAACGAGGTCATTACTATCTGCTAGAATTACACGCATTATTTAGAATAATTATGAATAACAAAGATACATTTTCAAGCGACACGAAATAAAAAAAGCCCTCACAATAGAGAGCTTTATATTAACATATACTAGTTAATTAAACTTTTACACACCAATTCATAACATCCTCAACCCTTCCACACTTGACATCAGATAAGTAATTCTTAATCTTTACAGATAAAGTTCTCGACTCCATAGATGGCAATTCGTAGATTTCACCTCGATATCCAATCTTCGCTATTGGAGCTATTGTCGCAGCTGTCCCCGCACCAAATGCATCTTCAAGTCTACCCGTCTTTATTGCATCGATTATTTCTTCCACAGTAATCTTTCGTTCTTCGACTTCTACCCCCCAATACTTTGCTATTTCAACAACGGATCTTTTGGTCACACCACGCAAAATCGTATCAGAGTCCTCAGAAGGCGTCACCAACTTTCCATCAATGACAAAAACAATATTCATTGTTCCCGATTCTTCAATATACTTATGCTCTACGGCATCCGTCCAAACTAGCTGATGAAATCCCTCTTCTTGACCTTTCTTAGCAGGCAACAATGAAGCAGCATAATTACCTGCAGTCTTCGCTCGTCCTACCCCACCAACTGCGGCACGCGTATAATACTCCTCTATCTTAACATTTACCGGATTAGAATAATACACACCAACCGGACATGTAAAAATCATGAACTTATAGGTATCGGAAGGTTTGATGCCGATAAAATCATCAGTTGCAAACATAAATGGACGGATATACAAAGAGTAACCCTCCTTATTTGGAATCCAATCTTTATCAACTTCAACTATTTTCTTAACCAAATCCATAAATACATTCTCTGGAATAACAGGCATACAAAGACGTTCGCTAGACTCAGCGAATCTCTTTGCATTCATATCTGGCCTAAATAGCAACACTTCCCCTTCGTTGGTTTTGTTTGCCTTCAACCCTTCAAAAATGGACTGACCATAATGAATTGCCGAAGTTGCCGGATGCAACGAAAGAGATTGAAATGGTTTTATCTCTGGCTCTTGCCATGCACCATCGCAATAATTCATCTCCAACATATGATCTGAAAACACCTTTCCAAAAGGCAAGTTTTCCCAATCCACATCATTGACTTTTGAATTTGTGGTCTTGGTAATTTTTATTGATATTGTGTCGTCTAACATACCTTTATTTCTGTTGCGCGAAGATACATAGAATGAACGAGCTTTCAAAGCAAGAAATCTGCGCTGAGTCAACAAAATATTTGAGTAAATTTGATTTTTTCCACATTCCCTTGAAGAAAAGCACAGAAATATTAAACAAATATTGGGGGTTTGACAACTTCCGCCCTTTACAAGAAGACATTGTCGACAGCATTATCTATGGCCACGACACAGTCGCCATACTCCCTACCGGAGGTGGTAAATCCATTTGCTTTCAAGTTCCCGGGTTAGCTCTTGATGGCTTAACAATCGTTATTTCACCTCTAATTGCCTTAATGGAAGACCAGGTAAAGAACCTGAGAGATAAAGGAATTAAAGTCGAATTCATAACTAGCGGAATGAGCTATCGCGAAATAGACATCGCACTAGACAATGCGCGATTTGGAAATGTCTCTTTTCTATACACCTCTCCAGAAAGATTAAAATCGGAACTCTTTCAAGAACGCTGTAAATTAATGGAAGTAAGTCTTATCACCGTAGATGAAGCTCATTGCATTTCAGAGTGGGGACATGACTTTCGACCAGCATATCGAGATATTTCTGACTTAAGAAGAATGCATCCTGATGCACCGATAATAGCTCTTACGGCATCAGCAACTCATCTCGTACAGGAAGATATAATAACACAATTAGAATTAAAGTCACCACAACTTTTTTCAGGAAGTCTTGAACGCAAAAACATACATTACAAAGTTTTACCTGCTCAAAGCAAATTGAATCGAGTAGTTGATTTTTGTACAAACAATAAAAATTTCACTGGGATTGTATACTGCCAAACAAGGAGAAGTGTAAAACATGTAGCGAAGCAATTGCGAGCTCAAAACCTTTCTGCCGGTTTCTACCACGGTGGATTAAGCCCTGAGGATCGAAAGTACATGCTTGAGAACTGGATGTCTGATAAGCTAAAAATAATGGTTGCCACGAATGCATTCGGCATGGGGATTGACAAGCCCGACGTACGATATGTACTACATTATGAAATCCCAAATAACTTAGAAGCGTATTACCAAGAAGCAGGTCGCGCTGGACGAGACGGGAAAGAAGCTCAAGCCATTGCTTACTGGGAGCAAAAGGATATCGACCAAATGCGTGATCAATTAAAAATCCGATACCCAAACCTAGACAGGGTAAAACAGATTTACAATTCTGTTTGTAATTATTTAAAAATAGCGATTGGTCCAAAGTGGCAGGAAGAAGAGTTGGGAT
>NODE-6-length-85359-cov-8.8512_pt1 | contig 85359 bp, 81 predicted proteins | sample MGYA00139097_ERZ477577 | MGnify/ENA metagenome assembly ERZ477577
TTAAATAGATGATAAATGGCAAATCGAATATGGAACGTTGACGGGCAAGAAGTAATAGGAAGTGATGGCGCTGTAATTAAATGGGAAGACCACCAGTACTTTACTTTATCCTACAATGGTCAGTCATTTTTGGGTGAAATTTTAATGGAAAATACAGAAAGTAACCTACTAAAAATAAAATTAAATCACCGTGTTTTCGAGATCCATAAAAAGGGAGAATTGGATGATTTAATTTCAGCAATGGGCCTTGACGTTCCTAAAGTTCGAAAACTTAAAGAACTTGAAGCTCCAATGCCAGGGAGAATAGTAAACATAGCCGTAAAGATCGGACAGGAATTGAATGTTGGTGACGACATTCTTTCGCTTGAAGCTATGAAAATGGAAAACGTATTGAAGGCTGAAGGAATTGGTATTGTCAAAGGAATCAACATCAAAAATGATGATGTTGTTGAAAAAGGCACAGTGCTGATAGAATTTGAATAGACATTTCTCGTAGGGATTTAGATTGAATAAAATCCATTACTTTAGTTCACTGGAAACTGCCTAATTGTTCATGGACGAAAAAACCTTACTAAAAGAGATTATTCTTCGCTTAATATATAGTGAGGTTTTTCAACATCCACTAACAATTGACGAAATAGAACAACGTGTTTCTGCATCTTCCGATAGAATTAGTCAAGCGCTAAAGCAGTTAACCTCATCTAGCTTAATTTATCGTAACAACGGGTACTATTTCCTCTTTGAAGAAGGAGATAAAATTATTAATCGCTCTTCCGGAAATGAAAAGGCAAAACGAATGATGCCTAAGGCACAGCGTGTTGGGATGAAAATATTCAAGTTTCCATATGTGGAGGGCGTAGGGATTTCTGGATCGCTTTCTAAGGGTGTACTTCATTCTGATGGTGATTTTGATTACTTCATTATTACTCAGCCAAATCGACTTTGGGTGGCCCGAACACTCCTTATCTTGTATAAAAAGGTTTTTCTGTTCAATTCGAGAAAGTACTTTTGTGTTAATTATTTCATCGATACAAAAAATCTTGAAATTGAAGAAAAAAACCCGTTCACAGCGACGGAAATAGCCACGCTCATTCCTATTGCTGGAAATGTTATGGATACTTTCTTCAAAGAAAATAATTGGATCAATGATTACCTTCTCGAGAATAATAAAAAGACGCATTTTACAGAAGTTAAAAAACCCGCTTTTACTCGTTTTATCGTCTTTTTAACAAAAGGAAAGTTTGGCGAGTGGACTGATAAAGTATTTATGCGCTTGACCTTGAAGCGTTGGGAACGGAAATTTGGAACATTTGATCCTTCTACTTTTGATTTGGCAATGAAATCACGCAAATATGTGTCAAAACATCACCCAAATAACTTTCAACAAAAAGTGTTGACTCGAATGAAAGATCTTCAAAAAAAATATCGTTCAGATAATGTCGAGAAATTAAAAGCTCTTGATATAGAATTATGAATGTTTTTTTGACACATAGCTATTTCTATCAATACGATCCTAAGCAGTGGAGAAATAAAACTCCATATCCACCGCTCGCAACAATATCAGCACTTGCACTACTTAGAAAAAATGAAATTGAAACAACTTTTCATGATGTAGCGCTTGACCCGTCTCCAAAGGAATGTATGGCGCTAATGACAAAAATGAATCCTGAGATTGTTATCATTTACGATGATGGGTTTAATTATTTAACAAAAATGTGTCTCACTAACATGCGCCATGCTTGTTTTGAGATGATTAAGCATGCCAAAACCTTGGGAGCTACCGTTATTGTTTCTAGTTCGGACTCAACAGATCACTGCGCATTGTACCATGAACAAGGTGCAGATTATGTGTTGCATGGAGAAGGTGATCAAACCTTACTAGAATTAGTGAAGTTATTGACAACGAAAGAAAGTACGTCTGCTGTATCAGGACTAAGTCATACGCCAGATGGTAAAGTCAAAAAAACGGCACCGCGCATCAATTTAAAAGCACTTGACGAGCTTCCAATGGCAGCCTGGGATGCAATTAACATAGAACGATACAGAACAATTTGGGCAAAAAGTAAATTTCCATTCACGCTCAACATCGCTACAACGAGAGGGTGTCCATTTAAGTGTAATTGGTGTGCAAAACCTATTTATGGAAACAGATACAACTCTAGGTCACCTGAACATGTCGTGAGAGAATTGAAACATCTTACAACTACCTACAAAGTAGATCATTTTTGGGTAACAGACGATATTTTTGGGCTAAAGCCTGGCTGGGTGACGACATTCAATAAGCTCATCCAACAAGAAAGGTTAAACATTCATTATAAAATACAAAGTAGAGCAGACCTACTGATGCAAGATCAAACTATTGAAGAGCTTGCTTCATCAGGCTTGGAGGAAGTTTGGGTAGGTGCTGAAAGCGGTTCGCAGAAAATTCTGGACGCAATGGATAAGGGAACGACACTTGACCAAATAAAAACAAGTACTAAGCTTTTACAAAGTAAAGGCGTTCGTGTGGCGTATTTCCTACAATTTGGTTATTTGGGAGAAACAAAAGAAGATATTTTCAAAACAATTCAGATGGTGAAAAATAATAAGCCTGACGACATTGGTATTTCCGTTTCATACCCCCTCCCTGGAACAAAATTTTATGATCGAGTTAAAGAAGAAATGGGGAATAAAGCTAACTGGAAAGATTCGGACGATCTAGACCTCATGTTCAATGGAACCTATTCATCTAATTATTATCGTACGCTGCAACGTTACGTTCATCATCTTTTCAGGTTACAAATAGGATGGGCTAAAGTACGTGGCGTTAAGCCTCATATTTCTTCTCGGTACGTGTATTTAATCCCATACAATTTCGCGCTCAAAATATTATTGGGAGTACAACTTAAATTCAAAAAATGAGCGAATTTAATAGTGCTGCTGTTGAATATGACGTTGAGTTCACTCACACTTCTGTTGGACTTGCACAACGTGACCAGGTCTTTATAGCTCTGAAATCGGATGGTTTAGATACGAACCAAAGCATTTTGGAAATTAATTGTGGAACAGGGGAAGATGCGAAATATTTACATGAGCTCGGAAACAAAATCCATGCTACCGACTTCTCAGAAGAAATGTTGCGCGTGGCCAAGCAAAAATTCCCATCCGGCAATTTTTCTCATCTTGACCTCAAAAATATAGGTGAACTTAAAGAAACTTATACTTTAATCTTTTCCAATTTTGGTGGGTTGAATTGCCTTTCTCCAAATGAGTTAACTCAATTCTTCAAAGACGCCCATGGATCCCTTTCTAAAGATGGCCATCTTGCCCTCGTTATAATGGGGAAAAAATGCTGGTGGGATAATTTTTACTTATTCTTTAAAAGAAAATGGTCCGCCATAGGACGAAGAAACACGAATAAATTAATTGAAGTGAACGTTGGAAGTACACTAGTGAAAACATGGTATTATTCTCCTCGAGAAATAAAAAAAATGTTAGGAGAGCGATACAAATTAAAGCGATTAAAGCCGATTGGGCTCTATGTACCTCCATCATATTTGGCTCCATTTTTTGAACGAAAGAAACTTCTCCTATCATTGTTGAAATTCAAGGATAGATTCGTTCGTTTTAGCCTCTTCAGTAATTATTCTGATCACTATTATATAAGTCTCCAAAAAAAATAGCCCTCTTTCAATATATGCAAATTGCACTCACACATGGTTACTTTTTAAATGAAGACCCCAAGGAATTGGAAATCATGCGACCGTATCCAACACTTGGATTATTGTATGTGAGTGCATACTTGAAAGAAAATGGTGTAATGGTTGAGGTTATTGATAGCACTTTTATTACCAAAAGTGAATGGATCGCTACGATTAAAGAAATGCAACCAACCATACTTGCTTTTTATGTCAACCTGATGACTAAAGTGAATATTTTGGAACTCGTGAAGCAAATTAAAAGTGAATTGCCTGATTGTATTCTTGTTGCAGGAGGACCTGATATTACTTATAACGTAGAAAATTATCTTACAGCTGGATTCGATATCACTGTCTTAGGAGAAGGTGAACAAACTATGTTAGAATTGGTGCAATCAATCGATTCTGGTGATGATCTCAAAACAATCTCAGGAATAGCTTATAAAGTTGAATCAAAAACCATAATCAATCAAGAACGAACAAAAATTAAGGACCTTTCAACTTTACCTATTCCAGATCGTGATGCTATTCCCATTGAGAAATATCTAAATACATGGAAGCAACACCATGGAATGAGGACACTAAATATTTCAACTCAAAGAGGCTGTCCATACACCTGTAAATGGTGTAGCACTGCAGTATATGGACAAAGTTATCGACGAAATTCTCCACAAAAAGTGGTTGAAGAGATCCAATTTTTAATTGACAAATATTCGGTTGAGGCGCTATGGTTTGTTGATGACGTTTTTACCGTCAGCCATAAGTGGTTGACCGAACTACATGCAGAATTCAAGGAACATAGTTTGGTGATTCCATTCGAAATAATTACTCGTGCCGAACGCCTTAATGATGAAGTGCTAATGCAATTGAAAGAAATGGGATGCTTTCGTATTTGGATTGGTGCAGAAAGTGGATCACAACGTATCATTGACAAAATGGACAGACGTGTTGATCTCAAAACTGTTCAGCAGATGATCAACCGTACGGAAGCGCTCGGTATGGAGGCCGGAACTTTTATCATGGTGGGTTACCCAACTGAAACGCATGAAGACCTCTTGCAAACAATGGAGCATATAAAGGCCGCAAACCCTTCGTATTTAACTATTACAAAAGCCTACCCAATAAAAGGAACTTCTCTATATGAAGAAATTAAAGATTCTGTTGTTACTTTCCCAAAATGGGAAATCAGCACCGATCGTGACACAAAAATTCCTCTTATCTATCGAGATAAGTATTATACGAATGCTATTCGCTTTCTTGTAAATGGTTGGGCTGCGAAGCGAAAGAAGTCGCTAAAACATGCTCTGAAATGTAAGCTCGCATACCTCATGATGAAATGGAACAAAAAAGCTGGTTAATCAACAAAAAAAATGGGGTCTATTTCTTGACACCACCATCTTCAGACTTTGAAGATGCTTATACGGCTATACGTAATAAAGAAAAGCGGTTACTCACCGATGAAAATGTCCTTCTCTTACCTCATTCAAAAATCAATCAAAACGAATGGAAAAAGCGAATTTGGACATTAAATCAATTCGAGGAGTACTTGACCAAAAAACGATTTGAATCCATTTTAGATATTGGTTGCGGAAACGGTTGGTTTACTTCTCGCCTATCAAAACACGCAGAAACTGTGATAGGCTTGGATGTTGGGGTCACGGAACTAGAGCAAGCTGCGCGCTGTTTCTGCCATGAAAAATGTACGTTTATTTGTTGTTCCAATTGGAAGGAGATTCCGGAAAAAACTTTTGATTGTATCACCTTTAACGGAAGTGCACACTATTTTGATACCAATGCTGAGTTTTGGGAATCACTCTACCGTCTTCTTAAACCTGGGGGCGAAATCCACCTTCTCGATTCTCCAATTTATGAAGCTAAGGAGCGTGAATTTGCAAAGGAACGTTCTTCAAAATATTTCAAAGAAATGGGAGTCCCAAAAGCAGCTAACTTCTACAAACAAATTGTCTGGAAAGATCTGCCTACAAATAAAAAAATACGCTATCGTCCAAACAGATTTTTGAACAAATTATTTAATCATCGATCGCCATTTCCTTGGATTTGCATCTATAAGCCTTGATAAATTTTCAAGTATTCGCCAACGGTTGTATCAATAGAATACAAAACGGGGTCCGGTTCTCCTTTCTCTAACAATTTCTTCAATAGAACTAAATCATCCTCAAGATTCATCGTGAGTTGATTCATATCGTCGTTAGCAGCAGCGACTCCAACCTGCGTAGACAACACATGTGTTCTAGATGCAAGTGCTTCTATCATTGTCATCCCAAATCCTTCAAATTTTGAAGGGTGGATCAACACCTTAGACCGCGCAATCATTTGCAGTGCAGTAGAATGGTCAACCATTCCAGCAAGTTTAACTGATGCGTTCATTCCTGCCAAATTAATTGACTCCTCTAATTCTTTTCGCAGTGGCCCATCACCTAATATCAAAGCTTTAAATTCTTTATTCTCCGCATGATAAGCTTTACATAGTTCTATGAAATAGCCCATATTTTTCAGTGGGATTAAATTCCCAACAGTGATGAAATCTATGCTTTTCTCTTCTCTCCATTCTCTTGGTTCAAGCCCCCAAGGGGTTACCTGAACCTCACTAAATCCGGCCCTGTTTAAATACTTTTTCTGATAATCAGAAAGGCAGAAAAATTGAACCTCTCTCTCCTTCAAAATTTTCAAATATTTATTCTCTTCCAACACATCCTGACCATGTGCTGTTGCAAGTATGGGCAAGTCGAACTCCTTAGCTAAATCTGCTCCAAACACTGTAGTTTCATTGAGCCAAAAAGTATGAATGCAGCTAACCGGATCTGCTTGGTGAACATTAGCAAACACACTTTTCAATGCTTTATAAAGCTTAAACTTTCGCTTCCAAAAACTGTTCTCACCGTTGAGTGGATAGATTTTGCCACCCCTCCAAGTGTAAGAATTTGATGTATACGGATAATGCAAACTAAATACTGTGACTTTTTCCACCTTTTTAGATAGGGCATCTACGTAATGTTGCACTGCAGGCAGGCACGTTGTGTCTTCTTCATTTTTTGGAAACCCAGGGACGATCAAAGCGATATGCTTATTTAATTTCATAAATCCTCCAATTATCATTTAAGGAAACGACAGTATCCAATTCAAAATTGTCTTTAAGGTACTTCCAATTACTTTCGACTCTTGTTCCCTGCCACTGCTCCTCAAATTTAGCTGAATTATAAACGACAAGTGCGCCTGATTCAAAATTCGTATAGGTCTCAAGATACAGGTTCTTAACCTCATTATTTACACCATATGAAGGAAATGATTGGTCTACAAAAAAAGCATAGATTATACCTTTATGATTTAATTTTTTCAATGCATCAGTCACTTGTTTTTCCGCATGATGAACTGCATACGTTTTCCGAAAGGAATAGTAGAAAAATGCCGTATTGAACAGTAAAACTCCCGCAATGAATAGCGATGAGAACTTACGAATAGATAACAACTCATGCAATCTATTAAATGCCCCAAATAATAGAATAAGCACAAGTGAATGACTTAAAATCAAGAAACGGTAATTCTGTGTTTGAAGCCCGATTATAGTTAAAAAGTACAATGTCAAGCCGATTAGAATTGTACGCTCTTGAAACGCTGGCTTGCAGTATTTATAAAATGGAATCAATAATACTCCAATTGATAGGTAGCCAATATGGAAGAAATTTCCAAATATATAAAGTACGTTAGGAACTGTTTTGAAGTAAATTCCGTCTGCGTTCTTTACGGATATCTTGAAAATATTCTCGATACTCCACTGATCAAATAGCTCAGCACTCAATGTTAGCAAACGATTGTTCGACCAAAGGAGTACGGTAATCAACGTAAACATCACCAACAATGAAATAAACTTCACTATGCCATTTAAATTTCGATAGAAAATTAAGAAGCCATAGATCAAAGGTGGCACTAGCAAAGGTACCGATGCATAACGGGTGAAAAAGGCCGCCGTTGCAGCTAGGAAAGCGAAAAATATTAAAAACCATTGATTGGAATTACGATATCTAAACAACTGGTAGTAGGTCAGAATAACAAAAAAGCCCGAGAGCATATCACTCATTACCAGAATTCCGCCACGAATAAAATATACTTGAGTCGCTCCAGCAAGAATCAACCAGAGCCGACCACTTTTTCCATACAATAGTTCAATAATCTTATTCGTATAGACCAAAATTCCAACAGCTGCTAATACCGAAACGATGTTCATACTCCACATTAGTGGCACTCCCAAATAACTCAAAACAATTCCGAACAACGGAAACCCTACTGGCCATTGAAATTCAGTAATCATTCCTGGATTCATTCCAGCCGCTTTCCATTCTGTAGCAAAACGCAAATACTCATGACTGTCCTGCCCATAAAGACCGTTAAAACCAAATATCATGGCCAAACCAATCATCAATACGACAGGAATCATCCAATAGATATTTTTCGCCACTCTATTCATCAAGATTTGAATATTCATCCAAAGCTACCTCTATGTTGGAGTCTGAAATTGACACGGTTCCACCCACTGTAAAAAATGCCTTTTTACGAAATGCTGTGAGCTGAGTTGAGCATTCAAGAATAGTACTTTTCTCAACATGAATTACCGACTCATCTTTCACTGCTATTCCAAAGGTGCAATTAGAAATGTCCATTCCTGTCATTACTACTTTTGAGCGTTCTCCAACACTTACTCCTTTATCTCGACAATGTGAGATTTCCATTTCGCTCATATCAAGAGAAGAAAATGAGACATCAATACCATCCCCTAGGCAGTTGAATACTTTTATTTCCGTCATATTGCCACGGCTAAAATCAAGGTCTAAACCATCACTTGAACAATTAAACAATCTGATATCTTTCATTGAAACATTACAATCAACTAGATTCATGGCGTCTTCAGCATCAATATTTCGAAACTCAACATTAAATAAATTGACCACAGAACCTATCACCTGAATTGGACTATTACCGTCAGATTTAGGTATGCTGAAATCTTCGAATACGATGTTATTCATTTCCAAAACTGAACCAAACATTCTAAAACCTACGTTGCTTTCGCCATTCGACTTAAATTGGGAATCACTAAGAAGCAAATCACCATTACAAACAATTAAACCTTGGTCGAGAAATTCGAGTTTCAAGTTATCAATTACAAAAGAATTTCCCGCCGGCAATTCAATCCGCTTGTTTAAGATCAATATGTCACTTCTCCAACACCAAGTTTCACCACATTTCGTAAAATACTCTTCCCAATCACCCGCTTTTTCGTTCAACCCAATCGTCGAAGTCGTATTCTCTACTTTACATTTCAGTGTATCCCCAAATTCCGTTAAGGCAATAACCTTTTTAGGGTTCTCCCAATTGAAAGGGAACATTTCTTCTCTCTCTAATTGAATTGACTCAACTAAAGAAACAATACCACTATCGTTAGAATAGCCAATGATCTTGATCGGACGAATATGATAATTTGTTACTTCCAATCTGTCTTTGTTCCTTTCGGCTAACAGTTGAACACTTGGCAACGGATTATTAGGAAACTCTACTGAATATTCTTTGACTAAATCTGGATTATCCAGCTTCCAATCAAAGTATGGGTAATAACTTGGCAGTGCTTGCTCCTCTCTGATAAACAATTTGATTCTGTCAGCACGATTCTCTAACTGTTTCCTTAACTCTTCCGATATCCCATCTATCTCCCATCCCTTAGTATCGATGTAATTTTGAAGCGATTCTTTATAAAGTTCTATGAATTCCTGAAAGGCAAATAAATGGTAGTTAAACCACTGCTCATGGAAATACACAGTTGAATAATGTTCATCAAATCTTCCTAGAAAATCTTTGCCAATTAAGGAGTTATCTTCGGAAAAGCAATCAAAAGCTACTGGCTCTAACCTTCCGTCCGCAACACGAAAATGGAATCTTTGATTGTGCCATTGCAATCCGTGATAAAATCCAAACGCATCACACATCGAATAATACTCTGCAAATCGCTTAAGGTCCAATTGATCAAGATTGATTCTTCCATTTTTCCAATTATTTAAAATGAATCGTCCATTATTGAACCGCATATGTTGAACTGAATCCCTAAATATTTTCTTCTTGCCAAAAGGGCGAATTTTTGATGAAGCAAAAATGGGGTACTCTACACAAACCTTTTCTCCCAATCGCGCGCTCATTTGCTGGCACTCCCAAAAACCATCTTCATCAAACTTAATAATTGGTCCACTAGGCCTATTATTTCTTTCCAAAAGGGACTCATCAAAATGTTCTTCAAAAGCGAAAACCCCCCAATATTCCTTATTAACGACAACATGTACAAACGTATAATATGGCGTAAGAATATCACGTTTATGCAGTTCCTCATGAAAAATTCGCTCATTTTCACCACCTCTTGTCTCTGGAAATTGGAGCGAGAATTTTCGCGCTGCATAAACATTCCCCTCTTTTAAATTTACTCGAAGAGACCACTTATCTTCGCGAACGTGGTCGAGCCAATCACCTTTCAAACGTATCCGAGCATCAAAAGAATCACCATTAAAGCTTAAACTCGCCGATTGTTTCTTTTTTAGGTCTTTACTGATGAACCCCCGACTCAACGCTTGTTGCACAGATGTTTCAAAGATGTCCTTTACAGAATCAGAATAAGTAATATACAGTGTATCCCATTCGGCACCAAATACAGTCAATTGTACAAATAGAAAAAAGAACAGAATTCGCTTTCCCATTAACTCAATTTTTTTGATGGTTTTAGTTTGTCGTATACCCATTTTTCAATCGGCAGGCTAAAACTAAAGTGCTTAAGCCTCCACTTAGCAAGTGCTGAGATTGGTTGAGTTATTATTCGTTGTTGTCTATACAAACGAAGGTAAAACTTGTATTTCTCAAAAAACTTATACTTCTCTTCATCTACCCATGGTCCACGTGAACCAACATAATCAAACTCTGACCAATCTTCAATAGATTCAGGCATTGTATATTCCCCACTTGCAACAACATCATCAGTAATTTGTGTGCCAGGATAAGGTTTAAAGTAAAAAATAGGTGTCTCAAATTTTTTCGACATTAAGGCGAGTTGGCGGATAACTTTCTTGCTCTCTTCAACACTTTTATCAGTCTCACCAGGGAACCCAACTATAAATGGAAAGATGACTTGTAGATTTATTTCTTTACACCATGCTGCACATTGGACAACATCAACGAGTTTTATGTCTTTTTTTAGCCAATCCATCATTTCCTGCGATCCTGACTCCACTCCAATAAGTAATCTTCTTAGACCACCTTCTTTACAAATTTTCAACTCTTCGAGTCCCATTCTTCTTCCTTGATCAGCACGCATTGTTGCTGCCCAACTAAATGGGGTTCCTATGTCTTTTAATTGTTTAGACATCTCAACTATGCGCTCACGATATGTGAAGAACGTTTCGTCCTGAAAGTTGAGGTCTTCAAATTGATACTTATCATGGTAGTACAATAGATCCGCCACCAAACGTGTTGGTAATAAACCACTGTACTTACGATTAAACACAAATGGATCTGCGCAAAATGTACAACGGAAAAAACAGCCAATCGATGCTATAAAATCAAACTGACGTTGGCCTTTAGCAAAAAAGTAACGTTCAACATCGATGAGGTCATAATTCAACCTTGGTAGCTCATTCATGTCTACCATTGCTCGTGCAGGTGATTTTACAACTTTCCCATTCTTTCGAAAAGTAATCCCTTTTACAGATTCTAATTCAACGTTTTTACCTAAAGCGTTGACTAATTCTTTAAACGTTATTTCTCCTTGGCCTTGAACCGCAATGTCAATTTCCGCTACTTCATTCAAAACTTGTTCTGGGAACAAGGAAGTATGCCAACCACCCCAAACTACAGGAATATTTGAATCAATTTTCTTGATTTTACGTGTGAAATCAATTGCATCACGCAACGGAGCGCCCGTCAATGAAGTTACCCCAACCAATAAAGTATCCTCTATATGTTCATTGAGAAGTGCATCAATATTATCTTCAATTCGAGCGTCAATTATTACAACGTTGTATTCATTAAATATCTGCGTGCCAATAGATATCAAAGCTAAAGGCATATCAAAGAAAACGGCTTTTGGATTGTATAGAAGAATTGTACGTTTCGTGGACAAGTATTTTACATTAAGGTTCGAACGAAATTAATGAAATAAAGAATGCGTGTATATTTGTATGAATAAAATGAACCTAAGCCATAATTTAAAATGATCAATCGTCTTCACTTGGCCATACTTATTGTAGTGGTTATTTCCTTTTCAACTACTATAGCTCAAGACATTGATAAGAAGGTAGATCCTGATAATTTCTCATTTATTGTGGCCGGACACGTGTACGGGGCTCCCAACGTAAAGAACGATCCGTTCCACCCACCTTTTATGAACGTGCTAGATTCTCTTCAACAGACAGACACAATAGATTTTGCCGTATTAACAGGTGATATTGTTCAGGCGTGTAATGAAAAATCCTGGGACAAAGTGGATAGTTATCTAATAAAAAAGAAGCTGAAAACAATGTTTGCCGCTGGGAATCACGATTTAAAGAACTCTCAATTGTATTCTTCGCGCTACGGAGCCAGTAGTTATTCTTTAGAAATTGGCAACAATTTGGTTATTGTTTTAGATTTAATGAAGACGGGGTGGAATATAGAAAAAGGACAACTAGACAAAATTGTTGATGCTTGTGAAGAAAAGCGTTATGAAAATATTTTAATATTCAGCCATCATGTTTTCTGGCATGATGATAAACATACACCCAATTTAAAGCCTAACTCCATGTATGGAAGGGCAAATACCCTCACCTTCTACTCAGAAACACTTCCCGCTTTACTATCACTTTCAGGACGCATATACATATATGCAGGAGACGTGGGGGCAAATGCCATTGGCAGCGAGCTTACCCTCCATCGTGCTGGACATGTCCACATGATTGCATCAGGTATGGGTGGTGGAAAATGGGACAACATTATCAAAGTCACCATAAAGAATGACATTATCGTAAATAAGGTGGTTTACCTACAAGGTCACCCAGCAGTAGAGATATCAGAGGGGATGTACACAAAACTTGATTTAGATGAATAAAGTAGATGCCATCGTTCTATTCAATCCAAGGAGCGCAGATGCAAAGCACCGGATTCCTAATTCTATTTTGCAAGTTGGCGGTTCAATTGATGGGAAATATAATTACACATTCGTAGATGGTAATCTTGAATCAGATCCCCTTGAATACATCAAAGAACTTCTCAAGGACCGTGAAAACCCTATTTTGGGAGTGACTGTTATGCCAGGACCTCAACTTAGAGAAGCAATTCCATTTTCCAAAGAGCTAAAACTAATTTACCCGAAATTGAAAATTATTTGGGGAGGCTATTTTGCCGCAAATCAGAATAAAGTAGTTCTCAATTCAGGTTATATTGATTACGTTATTAGCGGACCAGGTGATGAGGCTTTTCCTAGGCTAATCGAAGCCATAGAAATTGGTGATGTTGATCGTATTTCGCAAATACCCAATCTAATCTTTAAAAAGGGAGAAGAATTTATTACCACTCGAAAGGAAGCACTTCCAGACATGGACAACTTGCCTGATTTTCCCTATCAAGAACTCGATAAGAGATATCCATTAGATAATTATCTTGCAAAAACCTTTATGGGGGACAAAACTTTTTCCTATCACTCCAGTTTTGGATGTCCCTTTACCTGCTCTTTTTGTGCTGTTGTTCCCATTTACAATGCTAAATGGAAGGGGCTAAAAGCGGAGCGCATCGTAAAAGACATTAAGTGGTTTAAAGAAAAATATGGAATTGATGCGGTAGAGTTTCATGACAACAATTTCTTCACTGCAAGAAAACGAGTAGTAGAATTTGCAAAACAAGTGAAGGATTACAACATCGCTTGGTGGGGAGAAGGTAGGATCGATACAATAAACAAATATTCTGATGAAGACCTTCAACTAATGAAGGATGCCGGTCTAAAAATGATTTTTCTGGGCGCTGAAACTGGAAATGATGAGGTCCTCAAGAAAATGGACAAAGGAGGAACACAAACCGGTCAGCAAATTAAAGATTTTGCCCAACGTTTGCATAAGATAGGTATTATCCCTGAATACAGTTTTGTATTAGGTATGCCTGGGAATACTCCAGAAAAAGTCAGTCAACAGATCAACGAAGACATTAACTTTATCCGTACGATAAAACGAATCAATCCCGATACGGAAATAATTATCTATGTCTACAGTCCTGTACCGACAGAGGGGAGTGACTTATTTAAAGAAATTCAAGCACAAGGCTTCCACTTTCCTGAACAATTGGAGGATTGGCTATCTCCTTCATGGGAGCGATTTGATTTACGTAAGAATCCACTAACACCATGGCTTACTGCTCAACACATCAATCGAATCAAAAATTTTGAGACCGTGTTGAATGCCTACTATCCTACAAAAACTGATTTCAGAATTCGTGGATGGAAAAAAGTATTACTCAGAGTCATGTCGTTTTGGCGTTACCATTTGAAATTCTATGCATACCCTTATGAGATAAAGTTGATTCTAAAATTATGGAGGTATCGTCAACCTGAAGAGCAGGGCTTTTATGCAGAGTAATAATGCTATAAAGCTAATGAAGAGCTACCATTTATGGGGTTTTGCCCTTCTCTTTATAGTACTCAATTCTTTGAAGCTCGAGAACAGCAGTCTCTACCTAGATGAGGCTTATAGCCTTTTTTATGCACAACAAGATTTTACTGGTCTTTCCGCAATATTTGCAAGAGAAGCGAATCCTCCGCTTTACTTTGTCACCCTTTTCGGTTGGGTGCATCTTTTTGGTGCAAACGTGTTTTCAGGAAGAATGCTAAGCCTTCTTTTCTCAGCAATTCTACTTCTCGTACTTGGAGGCTGGATAAGCAAACGTTTTGGTGTTATGAGTAGCGTTGTTTTTTGTTTGCTTTATATCTCGAGTCCAACTGTGATTAATATGAGCATGGAAATACGCACCTTCTCATTGACGGCACTTCTCATTGCACTAGCCGTACTATGGTTTATTAATTTTTGGGAGAATAAAAATGCACTCACTTTTTTTGCATTTACTGGGCTTTCATTGCTTGCTCTATATTCACATCTCAACGCTATATTTCCAATTGCATTGTTGGGAATAATTCAACTCTTCACTGAGGTCAAAGGGATATATAAATTCGGCTATGTCCTCATTCTCGGCACAGGCGTTCTTCCCTTATTACTAATTTTGACAGAGACAAAACTATCGAGTACTACTCAATGGCTTGCGATTCCGAATTGGTCAACAGTCCAAACGGAATTCTTTTTGCTAGCCTCCAATTGGCAATATGTACTATTGATTATTGTAACCTGTTGCACAGTACCTTTCGTTGTTCAATGGAAAGAGGTCCAGCACAAATTCACTTGGAAGGTTTTCTTTACGGTTGCAATCGGATCATGGCTCGCAAGTTTCCTTGTTAGTCAATTCATTCCTGTGTTTTTAGCGAAATATCTTTATTTCACAATTGTCTTTTTCTTGACGATCATAGCGATTCTAATACCGTTTCTAACGCGCAATCTTTCACAACTTAATAAGGCAATCATTATTTTCGTTATAGCATTGACATATTCAAGTGGAATGTTCTCCACACCCCTGAAACCAGAAGACTGGAAAGGAGCTGTTAATTACATTTCAAAGATCAAAACAGACGACCACATGGTAATTGTTTCTCCGGGCTATATGTATCGCCCATTCAGCTACTATTATGATTATCCCATTTTTTCAAGTGGAAAGGACCCTGTCAGAGAGCTTTATCCCAAAGGGATCGTTTTCTTAAAACAAATTGCGGAAGAATTATTCGAGCATATCAACCCCAAAAAAGTAATTTACATTAGCTCACATCAGCAAATTTCCGATCCGAACTGGAACAATGTTCAACTATTAAACGAACGATATATGTATCTTTCGGACACCAGTTTCAACGGTATTCAAGTATTTCGCTTTGAGGAACGCAATTAAAAAAATATTATATCCCATCTTAAGACCTTTGGCTGCTTGGCATTTTCGTAAGCCTCGAAGCTTTTCTTTTGAAGATCTCAAATTAACGATATTACCCACTGTTTTTCATCCTGGAATATATCTTTCAACGGGTATTTTGGTTGAATTTCTTTCTACTATAGACCTTAAAGGCAAAACGTTTTTAGAACTTGGGGCAGGTAATGGTCTCACATCTTTTGTGGCAGCAAAAAAAGGCGCAATAGTAACCGCAACAGACATTAATACTAAGGCCATTGAAGGAATTCAGGAAAATGCAAAAAAGAACAAACTCAGTGTTAAATCAATCGCGTCAGATTTATTTGAAAAGGTGCATCCTGATGACTTCGATATCATAATAATTAATCCCCCATACTATCCAAAAAACCCTTCGTCAACTACTGAAATGGCATTCTATTGCGGAGAAGATTTTAGCTACTTCAACCGTTTATTCAAACAAGTGAACGAGCAACTATCGAATTCTTTTACGGAGATTTTTATGATCCTATCTGAGGATTGTGAACTTGAAAAAATAAAAGAAATAGCCAAAAGCGAAAATATTCATCTTTTCATTGTTCATGAGGAGAAAAAAATGCAAGAGCAGAATTATATTTTTAAATTCGTTAGACATGAGTAAACTTCACTCGTTAAATAGAAAGCTCTGGCCAAAGCACTTGTATTATGCGCCTCAATGGTTGGTTCTAGGGGTCAATAATATTTGCAATCTACACTGCAAGATGTGTGATGTAGGAACACAGTCCTTGGATACTAACTTTGCAGTGAATCTTGTGGGTACAGATCCTCTGCATATGCCAATGACATTATTCGAGCGTATTGTTGATCAAACTAAAAAGTACTTTCCAACAACGAAACTAGGTTACGCTTTTACCGAGCCACTTGTTTACAAGCATTTAGAAGAATCCCTTGACTACGCCAATCGATCAGGGCTTTTCACGTCTATCACCACCAACGCGTTAAATCTTCGTCAAAAATCTGATATATTGGTTCGTGGAGGACTTGATGAACTCTTTATTTCACTGGATGGACCACAAGATATTCACAATGAAATTCGAGGACACAAATCAAGTCATCAGCGCGCACTGGAAGGGATTGAAGCTCTACAAAGTAAGTCGAATATTCCGATATCTATTTATGGTGTAATCACTGAGTGGAATATTGGTCACTTGAAAGCATTTCTAGATGAGTTGAAGCCATACAAATTAAAGCACGTTGGTTTTCTTCATTCCAACTTCATAACACCTGAAAGCGCCAAGCTTCATAATGAAGTGTTTGGAGCTAAATATTTTGCAACACCTTCTAATGTTGAGGAAGTTAGCTTTGAAGCTTTTGATCTACAAGCATTATCCGAAGAATTATCGGAAATAATGCAAACGAAATATCCATTTCCGACTTCTGTTACTCCACCAATTATTGACCGGGAGAAAATGGATATTTACTATCATAAACCTCAACAAAAAGTTGGGCAAGCCTGCTTAGATGTTTTCAATAACATCATGATTAAGTCTGATGGATCAGTTATTCCCGCACACGGACGTTGCTTTAATAGAACAATGGGAAATGTCTACACTGAAACGCTAAAAGAGATTTGGAATTCATCTGAGCTCATCGAATTAAGGAAAGCATTGCAAACTAACGGGGGGTTACTTCCAGCCTGCACGCGTTGCTGTTCCGCTGTCTAGAAAAGAGAGTAAATAAACGGTGAAACAGCAGAACCTTCTCCTAACAGCACAAGAACACCAATCAAGATGATCACAATGATGATTGGATACATCCAATACACCTTCTTTTCATACATGAATTTGAAAAATGACCGTAATACTTTCCACTTACCCATAACACAAATGTACAATTATTCATGCATTTTATCGGGTGAAATTTCTCTAACTGATTCTACCCATCCATTAGAAAATTTACGCTTCTTTAATAAGCCAATAGGGGTAATCACTAGGAAATAGATGATTCCCATTGCTACAAACCCAACGACTTTGCCAATTGGAAAAGTAACTACACTGAAAACAGCATACTCTACTCTCAGAAATGGTAAAAACACCAACCCCACAAGTTGGAGAACTCCAATAATTATTCCAGCTATTAAAAATGATTTCCATACAATCAATGCCGCTAAAGCCAACATCAACATACCAAAAACTCGCACCTTTGATGGTGTCAATATTTGATAAAAATGTAGGTATTTAGTCCTAATCCAATGCATAACTCCTCGCTTCAAATTTAACGTTCGGGTTCTCTTTTTTAGTTACAATGAAATTACTCATCACTAAAACATCCATCTCTGTATTTAAAAAACAATGAATAGCGTCTTCTGGAGTGTTTACCATTGGCTCACCCCTCTCATTGAACGAAGTGTTGATCAAGACTGGTATTCCACTTTTCGTGTGAAAACTCTCCATTAAAGCGTACAATTTGGGATTAAATCCTTTTTCTAACCTTTGAACTCTGGCAGAGTTATCCTCATGAACACAGGCAGGAATATTCTTGACATCAGCTTTGACTCTTGTAACATTGAGCATCCTTGAATAATCATTGCCCTCATCAATAAAATAATCATTGAAATAATTGTCAAGTACAACTGGGGCAAAAGGTCTAAAACCTTCTCTCTTCTTGATCTTTAAGTTTAAAGTCCGTTTCATATCGGCAATGGCTGGGTTTGCAAGTATACTTCGGTTCCCTAAGGCACGTGGCCCAAATTCCAATCTTCCTTGATACCAACCAACTACATTTCCAGATACTAGATACCCAGCAACTTTGTCCACTAACTCATTCTCATCTTTTAGGTTAAATGCCAATTTATTACTTTGAAGTGCCGCTAAAATAGTCTCGTCGTCAAAACCTTGTCCAATAAATTCATCTTGTTGCTCTCCGTTAATAACCTCTTTCAATTGACCAGCAGCCCATAAAGCCGCGCCATAAGCACACCCACTATCACCTGAGGCTGAATGAATATATAGTTCATCAAAAGGGCTTTTCTTTAAAATTTCCGCATTTATGACACAATTGAGAGCCACGCCACCTCCATATACTAAAGTTGACTTTTTCGTTTTTTGATGAGCAGCGAATAGAACTCCAATTACTAAATCCTCCGTTACTTTTTGAATTGAAGCCGCAACATCTTTATAAAACTGTGTCATCTCATCGTGTTCTTTTCGAGCCCGTCGTCCCATTGCCTCAGCAAATCGCTTGTTGATCATTCTTAAATCATCTAAGAACCCGAATCGATTCAAGTTTAACCTTATTGAACCATCGTCTGCTTGAGAAACTATTTTGTCATAAATCACATCGACGTACTTCGCTTTTCCATAAGGAGCAAGTCCCATGAGTTTGTATTCTCCAGAATTTACCCGAAATCCACAATACTGAGTGAATGCGGAGTATAACAAGCCAACCGAATGGGGGAATCGTTGTTCGATTTCAGGGTGCAGTTTCCCTTCTTCAAACCGTCCAATTGAAGTACAGGCCTTCTCACCAACCCCATCAATAATCACATAAGCAGCATCTGTAAAACCACTCGAATAAGCAGCGGCCGAAGCATGAGATAAGTGATGCTGGCAATATTGAAATTTCCCTCCAAATGGAAATTGACGCCGAAAAGTGTCTTCTATCCAAAACTTCTCACGCAGCCATCCATCCAAAGCGCGGGAAAAAGGTCTGAAACTTCTGGGAGCCTTTTTCAATAGTGTATCTAAAATTCGTTCGAATTTGGTGAAGGGCTTTTCATGAAAAACCACCACATCCAATTCCTCAGACTTCACCTCTGCTTTCTCCAAGCAAAAGCGTATTGCATTTTCTGGAAAAGCAGCATCGTGTTTCTTCCGTGTAAATCGTTCTTCGCATGCCGCGGCAATAACTTTTCCATCGACAACAATACACGCAGACGAATCATGAAAATATGCTGATATTCCGAGAACTATTGCCATTAAAAAATATCCATATCCATTAGGTTCAACTTTACATCGTCAAATAATGCATCACAATCGCTCAGCCGAAGATAACTGATTTTAAAAGAGGAATGCGCTTTGAAAGATTTGGATAGCCAATTAAACTCTTTCGTTCCATCTTGGACATGGAAAACTAATTCAAAAATTCCCACACGTTTGAGTATTTTTTTGAGCTTCATAAGCACTTCTTTTGCCGATGCCTTATCATATAGTTCAACGAAGCCAACAGTGATCACGTAATCGTACTTTAACCACAATACCACATCATCGATTTCTATCAGGTAGTGAGGACAAAATTCTTTCATTTTGAAGAAGTCTTTTGTGTATCGCTGCGTGTAATTTTCACCTGCTAAATTCAAGCTGTTAAAGTTCCTATTTGACAAGAATGGATTCAGTGCTTTTTCAAGACGGTTTCTCAGTACTTTTTGACAACCCAATTTATTCAGAACCTGTGCTCCTATTTTTGGAAAAAGTGACAAATGAAACCGTTTGAAATGTCGACCGTCGATCCATTCAAATTTTTGTGAAAACTTATGTGTTTGGACAGAATGAAAACCATACACAAAGTCAATCTTTTGGCGTTTCATTTCTGCAAGTGAATGCAAATATAAGTGATCTAAGACACCTTTCCCCCGGAATTCTTCGAGCAAAATATAATCACATGTATTTACCAGACTTAACGTCTTTTCTTTATTAAAATCGCAAAATTCAGTAAAAATAGCCCCGTAAAACCCAATTATCTTACCCTTGATTATTGCGACCGTAGCACATTGAATACGCTTCGAATCAAACAGTCCATACTTGATCTTGAAGTAGTCTTCCGTAACTTCTTTTCGAAAAACAATACGATACAAATCACACAATCCATGCGCATGGTCGAGGCACAAATATTCAAGTTTCAAATCAGTATTTTCCATTGTTAATTGCATGGATTTGGTTACGAATGGAAATGAATGGGTTGGCCGTTAAACGTGGTATGATTTTTTCTTCTTTTCCAAGTGGAATTTCATCAACAAAAATATGCGAATAATTGCAAGTTTTCAAATGATCAATTACCTCAGAATTATAGTGCGCAAACGGCAGTGCAATACGTCCGTTTTTTTCGATTAAACATTGTTCCAATCTTTCTTCACATTTGCTCAATTCATTGGTCATTTCTTCAGTACTTAAAAATGGGAAGCTGAAGTGTGAATATGTGTGGTTTCCAATGGCAATCAATGGATGTTTTGAGAATTCCTTGATAACGTTATCTGAGAGCAGTTCATGAAATATTTTGTAATCTTTTCGTACGGGCTTTGTTAACGTATGGAGAAGCTCACTTATCTTCAAAACGAGCTCGGGTTTTGAATGAATTACTTTCTGTTTGAGTTCTTTCGATGACGCTCCAGGAAGCTGGACAACTTCTCGTAATTGATCCAAGGATAGTTGAGTATGATCGGCAATATCGAACAAATCCATCCATAAAGCTTTCGTCTCACCTGTTATGAAAATAAGTGCCGGAAGATTAATTTCTTCTAATAGCGGAAGGAGGTGTGTATTATTATTCATATACCCATCATCAAAGGTGAGTAAAACATTCAATCGTTGAGGGTCAAGTTCTTTCCTTTCAAACTGCTCTGCAGATAAAAATTGAACATGTTTTTTCAACTCTGTTAGGAGTTCCCTGAGTTGCGAAATTCTAATAAACCGGCCATTGATATAAGGATCATGATCCTCACACACACCATGAAAACAGAGCACTCGCACTTCACCTTCATGCCCGTTCAATTTAATGCCAACCCCTAATGTTCCTAGCAGGTCATTCCATGCCCATTTCAACTTCAATCTGACCTTCTTCACTATCATTTCGTGAGTTCTTTAATGACAAATGAAGTCAGCCAAGCGTTACCAGTAGCATTTAAATGTGGATCGTTCGCATAATACAATTGCTCTCCCTGTTCTTCCAACTCTATAAAATAGGGTAATGGGTCGAGGACATCCAAACCAAGTGTCGTCAGGTTTTTGTTCCAGTAACTCTTACCAACCACTGTATCTTCTATTTTCGATCCCAACTTCTTGTAATCATTTACATAATTCGCCGACACCTGCGTGCAATGTGGGATTAGTAAAACAGAGAATTTGCACTTTTCGCCACAATTGTCACGCATGTGTATAAGTGATGCGGAAATACCCCTGATACCATCCTCCTCCAAAAGAATCAAATTTGCAGGGTAGTTTTCTGCGCCTTGGATATACAATTTCGTTCGAGGAGAATAGGTCGCACTGTTAAACACATCTTCCTCCTTTGGATTGGCTACATTGTCTTCAACACTCGATTGACCTATCCGGTAATTAAGAAAATTAAGTACACGAAAACGATTGGATAGACTCCAGAAAATATTCCTAAAAAAGGACTGTTTACTCCAGTTTACTGGTTTATTATAATCGTATTGGTCATTCCCAACATACATCTGTACAATAATATGCTTCGGCTTCGCTTGCTCTTTTTTCCTATTAAAGATAAATGCGTGTGTTTCTGGACCAACTCCCGGAATAGCCGCATTAAATACCTCCCTTTGCTCACCCAATGAGTCCCTGAGCATGTATACCCATCCATTTGGGTCTGCCGAAAAAGAATCACCAAAAACTAAAATTGAATTGTCCTGTTCATCTGTGTTTTTCTCATTATGATACCGCCATTCAGAAGCATAAAAATCAACCCATTGATAACGATAGGAAAGTTCAAAAATAAATAGTGTTATCAATCCAACCAGAAAGATTTTCAAAACGATTTTACCTATTCTCTTTAACCGTTTCATTCTTCCGATTTCTGTTCCAATTTTAGACCGTTATTACTGATCCACACTAGAGTGCCTAAAGCAGTGAAAACTAAAAAAGCCATTTTACTTTGGTCAATGAAAGAGTTGAATAAACCATGAAAGAAGAAGGTTATTAAACCAAGTAGGACACCTAAATTCAAAGCTTTAAGAGCAGGGTCTACCAACAAATAATGGTTCTTCATCCCCAAATAAACACTCCCTAGAACTATTCCTATAAAAATAAGTAAGCCAATAATTCCTGTTTCACTTAAATAGGTCAAATATTCGGAATGTGCATTTCCACGATCTCCTGTATTCGTAGAAATATACGTCTTGTTTACAATTGTTTGAAATTGATTGTATTCAAATTGGTAGGTGCCTGGCCCAAATCCAGTGAGCGGTTTTTTTTCATACATCCTCCACGCACAAATCCATCGATTGATTCGCTCAAGATTGGATGCATCTGAATTAACATTTGTCACAGAGCTAAAGTGATTAATCAATTCTCCATCGTTGCTTACCGATTCATTTTGCTCAATAGAACTATAAATGTCTTCACTCATTCCCCAGACCACTCCGCCTGCAATCAACAGTCCGACCATCAAATGCATAAATCGAACTCTGTATTTTAACAAAAGAGCAAAAACTCCTGCAAAAATAATACTTAGTAAGGCAGCTCTTGAAAGTGCTAACACTTCAGAAATCAAGATAAAAATGAATGTAATAAGTAGTACGGAAAAAACCAATCGGCTTATATTAAACAATCGCCTCTTAACCAAAATGATAGTCAGCATAGGAATAATAAATGCTAGACAAGCGCCATAGACCGTATGATCATTATAATACGGTGCACATATATTAAATACTACTCGAGGGTTGAAATCATGATGGATATGATTTTTTAACGTAAAAAACATCACTGGAATTAAGCCTATGCTGTAAAAAATCCATGGCCAAATAAGTTTCTTCTTGTCCTCAAACAATTGAACTGTTATAAAGAATCCAAAGAAAAATAGTAAACGAATAAGCACACGTTTCAACGAAACGTCAATATGTGTGCTAAAAAAAGAAATAAAAAGCAGAAAAAAAAGGTCTACAATAAGTAAAAAGGCCAATGGGTGCATTAATATTTGACCAAGTTTTTGGCGATACGTTCTATTAAATAACAACGCTGTCGGAATCAACAATACAACCATTCCCTCAGCTGGAAAACTCAAACGAGCTCCACCTATTATCCCCATCTCTAGAGAAACAGGGATAACGGCAATTAATGCATAATAATACCACGAAAAACGAGCAAACAGCGTCAGCAATACGAGAACTATGCCGCAGGTTAATGCAATCAATAAAGAAACATCAGCCAGATCACCTTTCCACCAAAACCCAACGGCCACTAATAAGGCAGCAACAATTGGAATTATCCAAGTTAGATTACGATCATTTTTGAGTATTCTAATCACCCGTTTTCACTTCTTAGCTCTCTCCACTTATCCAGAATCAAGCGCATTGTAAGGGTTAGAAAAAATACCAGCATCGCGCCAATTAATATATTGACAGAAAACGAAGGAGACACCTTTTTAAATGAGGGAACCGCTTCATCAATTGAATATACCGACGGCAATGGTTCTTCCAAAGAGGTCTTCATCTGATTATATCTAGTTCGTAATGTCTTGAACCTGCCCATCTCATATACATATTGTTCTACGACAATCTCCATTTCGGGATCAGCAACAAATTCAGACGGATCGTAATTTTCGTTATTTAAATTTTCAAAAAAGTTGTACAACAACCCACTACCTGAACTCATTTTATATATTGAATCTCTTAAACTCTCGAGGTTAGTTTTACAACTTTCAAATTCAGACTCTATTGCCCTAAATTCAGCCGTCCTATTCTCCTCAAATATGGAAGCTCGATAATTATTCACTTCATCAACCTGAAAATTCGCAATTTTTGCAGCTAACACAGGGTCTTCCATACGGACATTTATCACAACAGAAAGATACTTGCTTCGAAAAAAAGCAACGTCGTTTACATATCGAGTAGACAATTCCGAGCTCCAAGTTTTACTGGTCGTATCAAGATCATAATAATCATAAAGTTCAAACTCATTGATCGTTCGATCTCTCATTGACTTAGACTCGAGTAATTGCAGAAGCTGCTCTGTTTCCACTTCAAACCCAAATTGCGGATTAACTACTAAGTCTCCACGAGTATGCGAATTATAAGGATAGATAATTGCGGTAGACAGATACTTCTTCGGAATCAAGAATGTAAGTGATAAGCCTAAGATTGCCCCTACAATTATTGACAAAGCAAATAATCTTCGGTTTTTAAACAAATACGTCAGTCCCGAACTTTGCGTCTCTTTCATGTTATGGTGTTTATTGCACAGTAAAAATAATCAAATGTGGAGACTGGTTAAAAATTCAAGTCACAGATATAAAGTACTTGTCCATTATTATTCAATGGAATACCAATTTTATTCTTCATTGCTTCAAAAAACACCTTGAATTCACCTTCAAAATAACCATTATAAACTACCGCTAATTTATTAGCATCTCCAGTTTTCCAAAGGTCAAATATTAGCTTCGGCGTAATATCATGAATTGGAACCGACCAACCATATCTTCCTGCTGGCTGCAATAGCAATGGACATTGAGGAGACAACCCTCCGAACGAAACAATGATTAAATCCTCTTGTTTGGTATGGATACGAATTTGTTCAGCAATATGCTCCATTCCTTCATTTCGATTATAATAATTCGATTCTGCATATTGAATTCCTTCAAAAGCAACAGAACCCAAAATGACAACAATTATTATCATTCGTGTTTTTGAATTTTTGCTGATATAATTAACGATCCACTGAATCCCCAAAGCCATTATTAAAGCACAACAAACCGTAAAAGGGAGTTGATAATAATTATGAATCAGGTTGAGATTGAAGAAGATCAACCCATATATTGCCGTTCCAAAAAATAAGGTCAAAGTCCAGTAGAACTGTCTGTTTTTCGGCGTAAAGACCAATCCTATTACCATCAGAATGCTTCCGGTATATCCTAAAACTTCCCAAAGAATACGGCCACCAATTGTGCTCCAATTCGTCAGATTAGTTCGCTGATCCCATGTTCCAAAATACCAATACCACATTTCTGTGAAATTGTTGAAGTTTGGCACAAAGGACCAGTCTGGCACCTCTAGATTTAGAGCCTTTGTGTAACTGGTCCATTTCCATAATAATAGGACTGGAACTGCAAACAAAATAGAGCGCTTAATAAACCAATTAAACTTGCCTTCATGAATGGCAAACATCAATATTGGAAGAGAAAAGTAAAATACATAAGGCGCCTTAACAAGGAAAGCAATAGTGGCGCATATTAGTGCAATAAAAAGCTGCCAAAATTTCTCGTTCCGAATTGCTAACATAGAATAATAGAGCATGGCAAAAACGAAAGCAAAAACAAAAAAATCTATGTGAATAGCCCTTGAAAAATACAAAGAGAGTGGCATTAAACCATAAATCAATACGCTAATTTCTGGTATGATATCCGAGAATACTAATTTTAAACTTTTATAAAGAAACACAACGGAAATGAGAAAGAATAAAAGGAAAAACGTTCTTGAAACCCATAGTTGAGGGCCAAAAATTTTATAGAGTTGTGCTGCAAGAAATTCTGGTAATGGGAATTCAAGTGCAAGTGTTTTATGCCCTCCCATCCAGCATACCGCAGGCTCCAAGAAAGAAACATTTTCATGATAGTAGGCATCAATATACTGTTTGGTGTCATATTGCCTCCAAGCATGTGGGGTATCTATCGTTTCGCCCATATGAAATAGTCGCGCACATAGTAAAAACACCACGATAATCGCAAGACGATACTTTTTCAAAAACCTCATCAATCTTGAAAATAATTAAGATAGAATTCGTCCGCAATTACAGATAAGCACGAGTCACTTTTTTGATCCCCAAAAGCAACAATATTGGAATACTCTTTCAGCTGTATGAACTTTCTTACTATTCGAACTTTGCCTTCTCCCGTGACATTTTCATTCTTCCAGAATCCCGTGCAAATGTCATTTTGGTCATATTCCAATTCGGTGCAAAGCAATTCAGCGTTTAGATCATCCGCAAATGGTTGTAACCACTCATGACATGATCCCGAGACAATTAGTAATCGAGTATCAACTTTATTCTTTTCGATCCATTCTAATGCCTTTTTGAAATACCTTTTCTTATATAATAGAAAAAACTCAAGTCCTTTTTTATACAATAACTCTTTGGACTTTTTCCCGAAGTTGATTCTCAAAAACACTTTTTTCACTGAATCACGTGAGCCCAGCCCTACGAGAAATAATATGGTCGGAAAAACAACAATTGTCATTGAGAATAGATAAACGATCGGATTAAGGAAACGGGCAAAATCTCGCATTGAATCGCCCCTGTAGATTGTTTTATCGAAATCAAGTATTGCAAGCTTATTCATAGCTTCTTGCGCTTAAAAATACGTTCCGGTATTTGCTTCAAAGTCCACATAATTGGACGCCAGATAGGTAAAACATATACAATGTTTCTCGAGCCTTTTAATGCATTATTGACAATTTTCTTAGCCACTTGTTCTTTATCCGCCGTTAACATGCTAGGAAGGTCCATCCCAAGAGTCATTTTAGTTGCAACATACCCTGGGCGTATTGTTAATACACGCACACCAAATGGATGCATATACTGACGCAAACCAGCAAGAAAATGATCGAATCCGGCTTTAGCTGACCCATAGACAACATTCGAGCTTTTGCCACGATCAGCTGCTACAGAACTAATGCCCACAATTGTTCCTGCATTCTTTTTTTTGAACTTCTTCGCAAAAAAACCAAGTATCTCGACAGCAGAATTATAATTAACATCACGAACTACTTTACCCTCTTTTGTAAACATTGCTGCTTCGTTTTCAACTAATTTACCCGCTGAATAAAGCACAATATCACATTCTACATCATCCAGGATAGCCAAAGAATCATCAAGGTCAGTCACATCTAATTCAAGAACATCTGCTTCGATTTCTGGCAATTCATCGGGTTTATGTGTTGTTAATATTAGTTCACAACCTTGTCTTTTAAATTCTTCGGCACAACAAAATCCAATATCTGAATTTGCACCTATAATTAATATGCGTTTTTTCATTCTGAAATTAAATTTAGTCTTTTTGCCATGAGTGATGTGATTCTACCATCATTCACCGAATGAACGACTTTTTTGTATTCATCAATATTAGAATACATCGTGTTAAAACTATCGACATCCAACAGTGCATCTTTAATAAGGTATACTCGCCCTCCTAAACGGGCTATTTGTTTATAAAGATCCTTTAAAAAAGCAGCCACTTTTTTACTATTAATGAAATCTAAAGCTATCGAAATCCCCTCATGAGGATAGGAAAGCATTCCAGGAGAGATTATTTCACCATGCTTTTTTATTACGGATAGTACCGGGGTATGATCAGATTCCTGAATGAGTTGTACAACTTCTTGTAATTTTGCCTCTATACCATCTAATGCGAAACTGAATTGAAATTGATAAAACCCTCTTCGGCCATACAACCTATTCCAATTACGAATTCGATCTAGGGGAAAAAAGGTTTCATCCAGTCCAATAGTTTGACAGCCATGAGTTTGGAGTTTCAAGTTCGCCGCAAATCGTTTATTATACAAATTCATCACGCTTCCATTAACAAGAGGAAATGTAGTAATTGGAATATTAATTTTCGCTTTTTTTAATTGAAACCCAGCCATATCCATTGGCGTATTATCTTCTTCTGTTTCAATTAAAAAGAAATTAGACATCCTAGCAAAATCAAACCATGCGACTTTATACTTTGCAGAACTTCTGTCAACCTTCTTAACTAGATCCATCAAAGATGAAGCTTGAACCACTTTCTGCGTGAAAGCCGAGCTAACAATCTTTTCTAATTTAATTTTAGCACTAAGAATAACTCCCGTCAACCCAAGGCCGCCTATTGTAGCAGAAAAAAGCAGTTTGTTTTTCAAACGGCTGCATGATTGAATGGTGCCATCTGCCAACAAAAGGTGGAGTTCTTCTATCCAGTGTCCAATTGTTCCATTTTGTTCATGGTTCTTACCGTGCACGTCAGCCGCTATCATTCCACCAACCGTAACATGTTGAGTTCCCGGAATTACTGGGAAATTATACCCTTTTGGAACCACGAAATTCAATACTTCACTCAAAGTGAAACCAGAGCTCACGAAAAGAAAATTCTTATCTAGGTATAACTTTTCTTTACAGGCAAGCATAGAAATCATCTTGGGGTACAGAGAAACATCTCCATAACTTCTTCCATTTCCTCGAACACAGAATTTTCCATCGAATTGGAGTTTTCCATCAAAAGAATGTATGGTAGCGTTCTTCAATTGCGGGTTTCCGTTCCAGTTTCTAACTTTCATTTTAAGAATACAATGCAATAATGAGAACTACAAAACTAACTACCAAAAGACATACTGCCACTATATCTTTTAATAGGATGCTAATTGGATCGTGCTGGGCACTATTGAGTGCTTTGTTATTATACCGAAACAAAGCAAAATATGCTAATGGAACTGATGAATACGCCAAATAATTCATTCCATTCTCCAAATCTCCAAAAACATAAATGATATATATTAAGTAAACGACCAAAATTAATTGAACAAAAATAAATGCTGCCAACCTTAGGTTAAATCGTGCATAGAATTCCACTGTTCGCCGAGTTATTATACCTTCTTCTTTGTATAACAGAACATCTCCATATCTTTTTAAGAGAACCAGATAAAATGAAAGCATGCAGACCACAATAATTACCCATATGCTTAAAGGAACAGTGGCCAAATAACTGCCTATTAAGAGTCGAATAATATACCCAAAAGAAATAAAAACTAAATCAAGAATTGGGATGTGCTTTCCAAAAAAAGAGTAAAGTAGGTTTAGAACAACATAACTTAACCCCGCTGTTGCAGCTTTCCAGGAAAGCAGGTATAACAATGTGATTCCTACAAGAAAAAAAACAATAGCAAAGAATCGCCCCTTATTTTGCGCAACTTGGCCCGAGGCAATTAATCTATACTTTTTTACAGGATGTAAACGATCCAATTTAAGATCGACTAAATCATTGTTGATATAAACAGCAGATGTTAAAAGAGAGAAACCAAACACTCCGACTATTAATTGTTCAACAAGATCCCAACTCCACTCTGAAGTAGCAAATAAAGCAGGGATGAGAATCAAGCCATTTTTGAGCCATTGTTGCACAGAAAGAATACGAAGAGTCTTCAACATCTATTGGATTTCAGGCTGAAAATACGGATGAAATCATATAGAAACAAAAAAGGGATTCAATGAACCCCTTCTTTTTTAATTTTTAGCTGTTGTTAATTGTGCAAATGCTTTTTTAATAATTACGGGATACTTCGTCCCGAATTCAGTTATGCACCATTCCTGAAACCTTTTAATCTCCTCCGTATCGGTAATCCACTTTAGCGCCTTGTTCAATTCTTTCTGAAATAAGAAAGCATCAAAGCTAACACCTCGGAGAATTTTTTTTGTGAAATCTAGCATTATTGAGTGGTTTGAATTATGAATATAACGATAATAACGTTTGATTCTTGCCCGTCAATATGTTAAAAAATCAAAAAGCCCGTCATCCTTGAGGATAGCGGGCTAAAAAAGTTATTCACGGCATTTTACTCGATGTGCTTCTCTATTACTTGATAAATTTCATCTGTAACGGCATCACGAATATAAATTAAAAGATGTGCGTTATCCACCTCATATTCCGCAGGAAGCTTATAGCTATAGTTAAAATAGTATTTCCCATTTGCATCTAGATGGTCCGCATCTAATGATTGTCCAAACGCACGTCCATCAATACTAGCTCTCAAAATATCTCTGTGTACATATCCTAATGAATCTATTCCTCCTGGAAACACTTGTGGAGCAATCAATGAGTCTTCTAATAATTGAACCACGATACTCAGTTCATTCGCTAATCCTCCATCTAATATTTCCGTTTCTGTATGTAAAAACAATCCACGAGTAGATGGGTAATAATTTGTCTCTGCCTGGAGGTTAACTTTTAAATCATTCGCTGCTAGCAATCCGGTAGTTATAGAACTCCAATCTCCTGGTTGAGAAACTGGAAACCCATTTCCAGCGTCATATCTATTAACTGAACCGTATGGGTTCCCAAAAAAAGGAGAACCCGCAAGATCACTACCAAAAGTCTGACCTATCTCTTCTCCTTCAGGACAAGTAAAATCAATCAAATACAATGGAGGAGAGATGGCTTGTAAACTTCCCGATCCATTTGGCCCAGTATGAATAGCGACTACAAAAACTCGTTCTGGATTTGAACTATGCTCATCATGAGCAATCTCAGCAGCAGCTGGACAGCTCACACATCTATGCCCTGTGTAATCTTCAATAAGTACATTTCTGTTCGTATTTGTATTCGCTCCAAATGTAGGCCATTCATTCGCTACATACTCAACCTGCCCCCCATTCGGATAAAGGCTAAAGTCTAGGTCTAAGGATGGTAAACTTGGGTAAGGATTTTCTACCTTGTCACACGAAGACAGCGCTCCGAGTAAAACTATCGCAATAAAAAGAATATTTTTCATCGTTTCCTAAATTAAAAACTGTGTGTAAATGAAATCGTTAAGCCATTAGACGCAGGAACATTTCGACACACTCCTCCAACACAGAATAGCCCTTCACGTTGACGTCCATAGCCAACACTAATTCGTGTAGCTTCACGTATGTATCCACATGAAACGTAATAATAGTGTACACCCGTTGGTTGACCTGCCACTTCAGCAACAGACTGAATAGACCCTTTGATATTATATTGATCCATAACACTAAAGAACCAGTGAGGAGAAATATTGTATTCTAACAACCCAGTAATCCAGTTCCCTTTATCGTTTCTTAAGGTATGACTTGTCGTTGTTGTATCTGACCCGTGAATCTCTGTAACGTCTTCCTGTACTTTATTGATCAGCATTCCTTGTATCTCTAATCGCAACGAATGTTTGTTATTAATCTTGTATCCTATTTCTACAACTCCGACATTGGTATTGATATAGCCGTGCGCATCTCCAGTTACTTTAGCTACATCATTGTTGAGCGTAATGTTGAAATAGCTCAAACGTACATTCAAGTTCTTAGTAAATTTCTTGTAAATATTGAAGTTAATATCTCTCCAAAGCAAACTGTCACTTTGATCAAAAACTCTTCCTTCATATGCAACCCCGGTAGAATCAAGTGGGTTTATATTACTAGTGTGCTGCAGTGGTTTGTACGCTGTTGAAAAATTCAAGTTGAAAGATGTTCCATATTTACCACCCAACCATGACTTTCTTTTCGCCGTATAAAGTATCTCTGCCTGATATGCAATTTCACCTGTAGGTTGTGTGGCATACGGATAAAGCGAAGCAACCAAGTTATAAGTATGCGTTTTGTTCATCGCAGGAAGATAGTTGATCAATAAATCCGTTAGCTCCTTTGATCGATCGGAACGGTAAGACATATTATCTACAGATTTTGCCGAAACCATGACCCCAAGTCCCTTCCGCGTGTACCCGAAATTCAGTAAAGCTGCATGCCCATAGTTATAAATATAACCGTTATCCGCAGAAGGGTCTTGCTCCTTAATAATGTACTCACCTCCAAGCGTTAATCTTGACTTCTTAAGCCTATAGGCTAAGTCTGCACGACCACCATATAACCCAACATTCTCAGGCAATATCAATTCTTCATTATTATCTTTTTGATATTTGCTAACGAACGATCCACCAAGAGTAACATCTAATCTTTTATCCCCAAGTTTCTTGAACAACGAATTAATATTCACTTCACCATCAAAACCACGCACAATACCGTCGCTATGTACAATTTTTCCGCTTTGAAATGACAATCGTTGATATCCATAAACTCCCTTAACAGTGACCCCTTTAGTCGGTCGCACAATCAATCGAACTCCGTCCAACATACTATCATACCCCAAGGATCGATCTTCATAAGCACGCAACGCCATTCCTGAACCAAATTGTTCATAGAAAGACCCTACGGTAACATCCACAAAATCATTTGCATATCCTACATAACGCATACCTATCCCTGTTCCATCAAACCTATTCGGATAACCTTGGATTCTGGGCAAATACGACTCAAAACGCATTCCTGCTTTGAACCCCCCATATGTCGCAAATACATTCATATAGGTGTTCAACAACCCCTTCTCTGCAGGTTGATCTGCTCCAATTAAAGAATCTTGATTCAAGTATTGGAACGTACTTTCAACATTACCTGTTATACTTGCTTTGTTTTGTCCAAATCCTGCCAGAGATATTGTTACTGTGAAAACACAGATAGCTAGTTTTTTCATAAATCTATATAACTAAACACCTATTTCGTAACCAATTTTTTAAGTTCTTCATACAACTCATGCTCATCGCCAGGCGCATAGTTATTATGAGAATATACAATATTTCCTTCTGTGTCAAGAAGGAAAGTATGAGGGACATTATTTACGCCCATTGCTCTTTTAAAGTCTCCATTTGGATCCATCAAAACTAAATAATCCCATCCTTTTCCGTTAACATACATTGGAACAGAATTCTTTGTCTTTTCATCATCAATGGAAACGGCAACAAGGTTCACTCCTGTTGCGTCTTGCCAATCCGGATATACGTCATGAATTGTATTCAATTCACGCTTACATGGTGAACACCATGTTGCCCAAAAACTAATAATAACAGGACCATCAAAGCCCAGTTCCGCAGTGTTTACCCTATTACCTTCTACATCTTTTAACTGGACTGATGCCACTTTCTTATCGAGTAGTTTCCCATGATTTTCTTGTGCAGAGGCTCCCATCGCGATAACAAGTCCTACGAAAAGCATTGTAATTTTCTTCATAACGTATCTAGTTTAATATTTCACTGCAGATTCCAAAAATCTTGCCGAACTCAAATGTAACGCAATTTTAGGGGATTCATACCCAAAACTTGTCAAAAATTCTTGAAATCCTAACATTGGTTTCTGCCCTATTACTACTCCCATTTTTGTTAGGTGAATGATGACTTAGGATTACAATACTAAGATTCCTTTTTGTAATCAATTTTGGCTTAATGATTGTAATGACCTTGACTGATATCATAGTAATTCGCTATATTTGTAAATAACTCTCAAAGATGTTAATATGAAAAAAACTTTACTCTCTATATTTACAGTCGTTGCATTATCTAGTCTTTCTTTTGGTCAGATAGAGATTTATGTACACGGAGGTACTACTGATTATTCTGGTGGTGTTTATCAAATAAGCCCATTAAATACTAACGAAATAGCTAACGAAATTCGAATTGAAAATCATACGGGCGTTAGTGAGAATTGGATTGTTGGACGACGACGAATTAACGAACCTGCTTCTTGGACAGATTATCTCTGCTGGGGACATGAAGGAGATGTAACTGGTGGATTATGTGTTGATGGTGCATCTATGGATACTCCTCTTTTTTTCCTCCCTGGAGGAAATTTTGTGACTGTTTCTGATGGTGAAGCTGGAATTATCTCTTCACATATTTCTCCTGATCTTTCGGCATCTGCAGTTGCAACGTACAGATACTATGTTGGAACTGAAGCTAATCCTTATCAGGATTCTGTAGATATCGAAATTTCTTTTACACTTGGGATGGAAGATATTACTCCTTCACTTTCGGTTAGCGTCGCTCCTAACCCAGCTAGCGATTACATTTCTATCAATGCCACGGGTGTAGAGGATGCAACTGTTCGCATCGTTGACGTACTTGGAAACGTTGTTTTAAATGAAACTGCTGTTGGAACAAATAAGACGGTAAATGTAGCCAAGTTTAGAAATGGAATATATTTTGTGATGGTTGAAGCTAGTGGAGTTAAGCCAATTACTCGTAAAGTCATTGTAAGACATTAAGCTTAATGCTTTTTAAATATTTAAAAGGTCGCTAGAAATAGCGACCTTTTTTTGCCTAGTATTTTCCAAAACTACTTTTGGTTTTTCTTTAACTTTGATCACTGTGAATAAAATGCCTGAAATATACACTACTGCATTGTTAGCTTCTATTGAAGCTTCTCAGGCAATCATGCGTATATATGATTCAGACGTTATCCCTGATTACAAAGGAGATGGATCCCCTGTAACAGCTGCAGACATTGAAGCCTCAAAAATTATCGAAGCTCATCTGCGAACAACTTCAATTCCCATTACAGGAGAAGAGCTTGCTGAGAAGAACTATTCTATTAGAAAGAATTGGAAGGAGAACTGGTGCGTCGACCCGCTGGATGGAACAAAAATGTTTCTCCGGAAAAACGGAGAATTTTCTGTTAATATTGCACATATCATTGATGGTAAACCAGTGTTTGGAATCATAGCAAGTCCGGTTAACAAGGAGATTATCTGTGGCGGACCTGCATACGGAGCGTACATTCTAAAATTCGATCAGCTTCAACAGAGGGATTCTTGGGTTTCTTTGCCCATTCCAAAAATTCCAAACTCACAATTAGTCGTTGCTTGCTCAAGAAACTTTAATAACTCTGACTATCCTATCATTGAGGAATTGGAAAAAAAATATGGTGAGCTCAAGTATATGAAAAAAGGAAGTGCTTTAAAGTTCTTTGACTTAGCTCAAGGCACTGCCGATATTTACTTAAGGATAGGTCCAACTATGGAATGGGACATTGCCTCAGGACAAGCTATTTTGGAAGCTCTAGGAGGTGAGATTTCAAATCTCAATACCCTTGAAATTCTATCCTATAATAAAGAAGATTTGTACAACCCTCCTTTCTTTGCCAGAACGAAACCATTGCTAAACACATGAAACTTATTCTGTCTTTAGTATTTGCAGCAAGCATCTTCCCCCTACTGGGGCAGCAAGGGCTGATACCCTTACACTCCTTCTACAAGGATCATTTATTCGCGAACAAGCTTAATACGCCTTACAATGAGGGATCATTTCTACCTGCAAATGAGGACGACTACGACCTTATAGATGCAATCAATGATTCAACCAAACAATATTACGACTTTACGAATGTTCTTTTTAAAAAGTACCTCTTCGAATTGAAGGGAAAAGACTACTATTTAAAAATATCACCTGCTATTGATTTTGCTTATGGTAGAGATATTGGTGACACAATCAAACGTTCATTATTTCAGAATACGCGGGGGTTTCATGTAGAAGGAAATTTATTCAAAAACTTTTCCTTTTCGACCTCACTTTATGAAAATCAAGGAAGATACACCAATTATGAATCGATCTATTATTCTTCTGTTGGTGAATTATACCCAAATTCTGACTCTACTTATCTAACTCAGAACGGTGTAATTCCAGGCGGTGGAAGAACTAAACCTTTCAAAGGAGATGGGTTCGATTACGCTTTTGCTGTCGGTTATCTAGTTTACAAACCATTCAAATGGTTAAGAATTGCTATGGGAAATAATGCTCAATTCATTGGTGATGGACATAGATCCTTGTTATTATCAGACAATTCTTACAGTGCGCCCTACCTGCGTCTCGACTGGAAAATAGGTCCAAAGTTCAATTTTGTTTACCATAGGGCTCGGAATATGAACCTTTTACGTCGACCTGCAAGTGGCTCAGTAGAGTCATACTATGAAGCCAAGGGTTACTCCGTGAATTATTTCACCTATAAACCAACCGACTACATAAGTGTTAGCTTGTTTGAGAGTGGAATGTGGAATCGTGGAGATTCCGTAACAAGTCACCATTCTCATCCGCTGTATTACAATCCGATTCCCTTTTTGTCAGGACTCGTATTGAAAGGAAAAAATGAGGTTGTCTCATTACTTGGACTAAATGTTAACTATCAGTTTGCGGAACGTCATCGTGTATATGGTCAATTTGCAATTAATGATTATAACAGTAAAAAAGTAGCATTCCAATTGGGCTATAGAGGCTACAACTTCTTTGACATTAACGATTTCATGATTCAACTCGAATATAATAACGTTGCAAACGGAACGTATGAAACAGGAAACAGAAGGTTGAATAATGTGCACTTTAATTTACCAGTAGCACATGTAAAAGGAAATGGTTTCCAGGAATTTATTTTTCGATCGAACTACGAATACAAACGTATATACGCAGACCTATCCGTAGTGTATTATCTTACAAAAAATTATTCATCTCAGTCGTTATTGCCAGTGTATAGAGAACTCAATTATTCGTCAAACAATATATTCTATCAGAACTTTGAACTTGGTTACCGTTTTAATAGAAAAATGAATCTTACTTTATTTGCCAGTTGGGCCTATCGTTTTGCGAATGATGGCCAGTTACCAACCAACTTTATCAGTGCCGGCTTAAGAACAGGTTTCATTAATCATTACAAAGATTTCTAATGAAGCTGCTACTTTCCATATCGTTTCTAATTTTCTCTACAAGTCTCTACGCCCAAAATGAAGTGGGACGGTTGTTTGAAGATATGCCTAGTGATTCGGTGCCTCCTATGTCCATAAAGTTACATACCAGCATGAAGCCCCAGATTAGACAGTCAAACGCAAAAGGTCATTCAGGTTCTTACATAGAAGTTGCTGGTCTTGGTGACCTCAACTATTTTCAAAACAATACTTCTGGATATAAAGCTGGGCTAGGCCTGGAGGTTAATGGTGCTCTGAAAAACAAGCTTCATTTTCGATTGGCAGGAATTGAAGGGATAAATCAAACAGGGGCTTTTTATACACCCAAAACATACTTGAATGACTCCATTGGTCAGATGACTTTGTACACAGATTTAAGAGGTCGAATATCTTATACACCGAATCATATTTTCAATTTTCAAGCTGGATTAGATCACAATTTTATTGGAGAGGGATCACGCTCATTACTTTTAAGTGATTATGGAACATCTTATCCATTTGGTCAAATCAGAATTCGATTCTGGAGGCTAGAATATTCCATTCTCTACCAATTCTTAAGAGAGCGAGACAACAACCGATGGGAAGGGAAATTTGCATCAAGCCATCATATATCGTTCAATGCAACCAAGTGGCTAAATTTCGGCATTTTTGAAACAGTAATATTTCAACCAAAAGATACTTTGCTTAATCGAGGGTTTGATGTTGAGTATTTGAATCCTTTTGTCATGTATCGCCCACAAGAGTATTCTGTAGGCTCTTCCGACAACGTATTGCTGGGTGTCGAACTTTCAGCGAAGTGGAAAAAACACATGTTCTATTCGCAATTTATTTTGGATGAATTTGTGTTTGCTGAGATCAAAGCACACAGTAAATGGTGGGCAAGCAAATATGGAGGTCAATTTGGAGTCAAAGGCCGTTTTAACAGTGGTAAGAATACTTTTTTCTATCGACTAGAGTACAATTTTGTTCGGCCATACACATACGCTCACTTGTCGGAAGAATTGAATTATGGAAATCAAGGTGTTGGGCTAGCTCATCCATATGGCTCAAATTTCATGGAATTATTATTGGAGGCAAAATGGCAACGTGACAAGTGGTTTGCGAAGTTGTTCTCAAATTATTTCGTGCGCGGAACTGACGTCGATGGATTTAACTATGGCAACGACCCATATGTTCCCTATATCAATAGACCTTTTGAATACGGACACAAAATTGGACAAGGACACCAGTTCAACGGAACAAAAACAGTTGTAACTGCCGGTTATCAGATCATGGATCATGGCAAATTAAATGCCTTTGTCGAAAACCATTTTAGCTATTCTACATTGGACAATAAGACGCACTATACCCTAGTTGTTGGGGTCAGAAGCTTTCTTTGGAATGATCACAGAAACTATTGATTTGCTGTCTTTTTAATTCCTATTTCAATCTCAAACAATAACTTGAAAGAGTGTGAATTCGCATACAGGTTATCCGATGGGTTTCCAAGAAGTGCATTACTTAGTGTAGGCGTTGTAAAATCAATAACGTGATATAAATTTCTTCTCGGAGCAACTCCATATTCAACCCCTACCGTATAACGTTTGTTTTTCTTGGTCAGGTGAACAATTCCTAACGAAAAATGGAATAAATTCCACTTACTTGATTCTACTCCGATTGTTGAAAAGGTATAATAAGGTTGCTCATTGAATAAAAAATCTGTTCGAGCTCCTAGGTACAAATCCCATCTTTTCCCTATTGGAGCTTCTAATCCTAGTCCCAAATTTGTAATTGCGGTTGTTTCTTCTGTCATCGACATGAAATTCTGATCTCCAAACCACTGATAAATCAAACTATCAGTAATCAAATCTGGGTAGGTGTTTGGTCGTTCATCAACATCATAAATGAAGTAACGTTTACCTCCGAAAAAGGTCTCGTTAGTAATATGTAACCATGCCCTTTTACCCATTCTCCAACTAACACCAAAAGCAATTGATCCATTTTCTTTGTGTTTAGCATTTACTCTATCTGCTCTATCTTTAAAAGCCACATCTATACCGAAATATTGGTCTAAATTTATTACTGCGTAATCTCTATAAACATTGGCCTTTCCAAGCATATTGAAAGATGGAGTTGTTGCAGTTATTCCCAACCGAAAGTTTCCAACATCTAATGCAATGGAAGGTTTGAACACACCCTTAATGTTGTAATAATTAAACGTGACATTCGTTGATATGGAAGAAACATCACCTGTTACCAAATCATATGGAAGGATTTCTGTACTATGAGAATTTGAGTACTTCACATCTCGATAAATACCATAGTGAGCTAGACCAATCGCGAACCCTTCGGATATTTGCCATGACAAACCTGCACCAGCCCAGTATTCCATCAAATGATGTTGGTAATTGTAAGAAGCTACAAATTGCTCTGCGCCGGCAGTAGTTGCGAGAATATCATGTTTTCCCTCATATAAAAAATCAAACTTGCTTTTGAATGCTCTTCTTGTCAGAACTGCGTATCCAAACCGGATTTTTGGATGTTTTTTCAAAGTCAGGATTCCCGCGATTAAATTAGGCATCGTACTGAACTGCCCTTCTTTTAAATCCAGCCCCGTTCCTAATCCATTTTCCAATTGAAGCGAACGAAATCGATATGCATTAACTGATATAGACAATGATGGATCTTTAACGAAAGCCATAGCCGCAGGATTATAATATGCCGTTGCGTTATCCCCAAGTCCTGAGGTGGCAGCTCCACCCAACAAGGATGCTCTAGCTCCAAAATGTTCAGCCCAATGATGATAATCTTGAGACCAAATAATTGTCCCAAACAGGAACATCAAAAGAGTTAAAAGAATTTTCATAGTGGTAGAATTACGACTAATATATAGATTTGATTCCAAACAAAAAAAGCGGACTACTCCCAATACTAAGGAGGTCCGCTCTTTTGTGAACATCTGCTCGAATGCAGAAATCGGTTAGGTAGGTTGATTATAATCCGATCAGATGCTTCACTTCAACTTCAGTCACTTTACGTTGTTCACCTTTCTTGTTGAGGTAGGTTCTGCTCACTAGCCGGCCATGCACAGCCAATTGCTTGCCCTTTTCCCCATAGTTCTCTATGAATTGTGCCATATTGCCCCAGGCAAAAACACGGTGCCATTCAGGTTCTTTGCTCTTCGTTTTATGTGAATACTTGTCTGTAGCAATTGTAAATCGGGCAACCTTAGCACCATTGTCAAAGTTTGTTATTTGCGCATCATTGCCCATGTTTCCGATAAGCGTTACATGATTTTTTAATGTTTGCATAAATTTGGTTTTAGAGAATTATTAAATCATTTACTTCTACTTCTGAAATAGAGCGCTTTTCACCTCCTTTTTGGTAAAATCGCGTTGTAAGTTTACCTTCAACAGCGATCTCCAATCCGACGAGTGAAAGTTCTTCCAGAACGCTCACCCAGCGTCCCCAAGCTGACATGCGGTGCTGGTGCTTTTTATTCTTTGTATTTCCAGCTTCATCCAAGTATGTCTCTTTTGTAGACATTGTGAATTGTGCTATTTTTCGACCACTTGGCAATTCATAAAAGCGTGGTATAGAGGTCATTTTTCCGATTAGGTTTACGTGATTCATTTTTCGTTCGATTACATTAAAAAAAATGGAGTCGGGTCTGTGTTCAATTTCGGACCCGACTCCGTGATTAAGTGATTTATTTCTCATCACTAGTCTTTGGAGAAATTATCAAGAAGTCATTTACTTCAATTGTCGTCCCAAAGCGTTTTTCCCCTTCTTTGGTCTCGTAACTACTATTTACCAGTTTCCCCTCAACGACAATCTCTTGTCCTTTGTTTAACATTTTTGCAGCAAGTTCCGCAGTTTTCCCCCACACCGTGATATTATGCCACTGTGTATTCTCCTGCCACTCACCATCTTTCTTGTAGCCCTCATTCGTAGCCAAAGAAAAGCGTGCAAGCTTTCTCCCCGAATCGAATGTTACTACTTCTGGCTCCGCTCCTAAGCGTCCAATCAAACTAACTTTGTTTCTTAATGCGTTCATGTTTTTTGTTTTTGAACATTAATTGTGATTTGCGTCCTGTATCGAGTTTTCACCGACGTTGACACTGCAAAGTTGGGTAGGTAGCAAAACTATATCCGGTTGTTTGTCGTTTTCTGTCGACTGTCTTTCGTTTGTAACTATTTAACAGTGATTTATTACCCCTACATTAAAGCAAAAGGAGAAATATTCTAGATTGAAATTTATTTATTGAAAAAATGACTTGGAGTGAGATTAATTGTATCGGAAGGCAATTCAATAGATCAAATCAACTATTTACAACGTGAAAAAAACATAAGATGTGAAAACGGCAAAATTGAAAATATGAGGATAATAACTTCTCCCAACCATCAAATATTGCAAATTGAAACTGTTGTTATCAGCGGTTACAATGCCTATAAAGGCTATTCAAAAAGACGATGAAATTATTAGGAATAATAACATCCATCTGAGGTAATTAAAATTGAAGAGGATATAAATCCCTCTTGAAGAATGAAAATGCAGCATTATATGAGTCGTTTACTTTACCTTCACCACCTTATTATTTTCTATCATCAGCCGTTACCGAGAGTTACCGGAGGAGTTCTAAGGGTAGGTTTCTTAATATGAACTGGCAAACAAATATCTTGGATTATTGAAAAATAAATTAGATTAAGTATGTTCGTAAAATAGAACTCAACAGAATACAAAAACATGAACGTCATCGATAATCCAGAAGTTGAATTCGTTTTCAATAAATATCCTGCCTTGGCACGAAAAAAATTATTATCTCTTCGAGAAGTCATTATTGAAACAGCAAGAAATATAGATGGATTGTACGAATTAGAAGAAACACTAAAATGGGGAGAACCAAGTTATCTAACAAAAGGAGGCAGTACAATCAGAATAGGTTGGAAATCAAAAAAACCTGATCAATATGCAATCTACTTTCAATGCTCCAGTAGATTAGTACCCACCTTTAAGATGGTATATAAGGACATCTTCGAATTTGAAGGTAACAGAGCAATCCTATTTCCACTTGACGAGCCAATAAATATAAAAGCAGTTAAAAAATGTGTCGAAGCTGCTTTGACGTATCATAAGGTAAAGCAACTACCAACATTAGGAATCTAACACAATAATTTTTCTAGTGAAGAGCCCTAAGAACATCTCAAATTTTGTTAACGAACTAAAGCTCTCCCTTCCAGGAAGCACTGGTGAACAAAGAAAGAAATGGGCGTTCTTTATAGCCAAAAACAACATTAAGATTAAAAGTCATTCCGAGCTACTTCTATGTGACAACAAGATTGCCAGTCGATTTCTATGGTTAATCTCAGACATTGCTGAATTAGACAAAGATTTACTGAGAAATGACCTCGTATATCTATTTGACTTATGTATTACCTTAAATCATATCCGAATAGATGCGTCATTCGCCAATTATTGGTTAATCTGTGGGGTTCCTGTTAAAAAGGAAGGAGAATACACTGATTGGTTATTTAAATGGCTGCAATCTCCTGAGACCAATGTGACAACAAAGTCACGTTCCCTTTTTGTCTTATTTCAATTAACCGAAACTTATCCCGAATTGTGCAATGAACTGAAAACTGTTCTAAATGATCAGATAAATAAAAATACGTCTGACTTTAATAAAAGAGCTGAAAAAATTCTGTCAAAATTGTACAATAGTTCTTCTTGAAAAAAAGCCCCTAAAATACTTTTCGATTAGAGTTTCATTAGCTCATTTATCCCCTAAATAGAATGAAAAGAGCGAAAAAATCGTATATTCAGACATCCTCAATAAACTACTTATTCTATTGTTTAGTTCAACCCGAGCTTAACTAAGGGGTCGCTGACAATAAAATCTATATATTTAGAGGTTGGGATAATTTACTTTTATATGGCTACGAGCGACTATCAAGGAAAGAAATTTGAAAATAATGCTATTACTAGCGTTGTCGATGCCCTTACCGTAGAAGAAGCTCTCCAGATCAACATCAATGGTGACCCATTTACTGTTACAATGCGAACACCAGGTGATGACATTGCCTTAGTTCGAGGACTCTTAAATTCTGAAGGGATTATAAACGACCTTTCATTTTCCCCAAATGTCATCCTAAAAAGTGAAAATAAAAATGGTGTCGTGACTATTGTAGAACTTATAATTCCTGAAGAAAAATTAGGGAGTGGATATTCTAATAGTCGCAGTCTTCTGTCGGTTTCTTCCTGCGGAATCTGTGGAAAAAAAGAACTGGAAGAACTTTCGTTTATGGGAAAGGTACTAGAAGAAAAACAATCATTAGATATATCAATGATTAATGAAATGTTTGACAAAATGCAGTACGTGCAAAGTGCGTTTAAACGTTCTGGAGGATCACATGCGGCGGCGGCATTTGATAATAGGGGGAATCTACTTTCTTCAATGGAAGATATTGGCAGACACAATGCTGTAGATAAAGTTGTGGGTGATTTGATCGTATCTAAAACATTAAAGAAAACCGCCGGAATTACGGTAAGCGGTAGGGTTTCCTACGAAATAATAATTAAAGCATTCAAAGCACGAATTCCTGTTTTATGCGCAGTGTCCGCACCGTCAACACTAGCGGTCGACTTTGCTAAAGAACTAGGAATTACTTTACTTGCGTTTTGTCGTGAAGGCAGGGCAACGTGTTATTCTCATCCGTTCAGAATTAAAGAAATCAATCAAAACAGCATAGCTGGATAAAGAAAAACTTATGTCAAAAAACTTAAGCGAATTATCAGGAAGAAAGGGGCTCAAAGACAACCTATTTGACCGAATGGGTAAGCTCGCAGAACATGATGGTACACCTGACAAAGAAGAGCTAGATCGTCTTGCAGACGAGTTCTTAATTGGTTCAGCAAACACGTACGGAACAGCGACATTCTACGATTTTTTGAAGCCTGAAAACAAAGGCAAGAAAGCCTATGTCTGTAACGGAACAGCATGCGTTTGTGCGGGAACACAAGACAAGGTTATTGACGGTTTGAAAGAATATTTTTCGGTAGAAGAAATTGGACATATGACTTGTTTAGGGCGATGTCATGAGAATTCGGCTTTTCATTTCGACGGCAGAAATTATTCTGGGAATGCTTTTGAAAATCTTACGTCCATCATTTCTGAAAAAAGTGGGCTACAAGATCATTACAATGTAAGTGCAAGTGGAACAACCATCCTTACAGAAGAATTTTCTTCCATTAATGATTATTATGCTTCATTTCTAGAAGTCTTGAAAAAAGATTCCAATTCTGTTCTAGATGAAATAAAGGCGTCGAATGTTAGGGGGCGAGGAGGTGCTGGTTTTCCAATGGGAACGAAACTTGGATTCTGTAGAAATATGAAAAGTGATACCAAGTTCATTATCTGTAACGCAGACGAAGGTGATCCAGGAGCTTATTCGGATAGGTATTTACTTGAATTAAGACCTCACTCTGTTTTGTATGGAATGTTGATCGCCGGATATGTAACACATGCCAATTGGGGAGTATTGTACATAAGGGCAGAATATCCAGATGCCGCAGAGATTGTTCAGAAGGAAATAGACAATTTGCGTAAAGCAGGGTTGATTGGCAAAAACATTGATGGAAGTGGATTTGACTTCGATCTGAAAATAATAAGAGCACAAGGCTCCTACATCTGTGGAGAAGAAACCGCCCTAATCAATTCTATTGAAGGACAACGCCCGGAAGTCCGTGTTAGACCTCCTTATCCAGCACAACAGGGATTATTTAATAAACCAACTATTGTAAACAATGTTGAAACACTTTCTAGTCTTCACTTCATTATTGAAAACGGCGGTGCTTCTTGGAAAGCCATCGGTACTGAAAAATCCTCGGGTACTAAATTAGTATGTCTGGACAGTTTTTTTAATAATCCAGGGATTTATGAAGTCGCAATGGGAACGCCTCTTGCCACAGTGGTAAATGATTTGGGAGGCGGATTCAAAACCCCTGTGAAAGCAATGCAAATTGGTGGACCACTAGGGGGATTAGTTCCGGTATCAAAAATCAATGATCTAACTGTAGACTTCGAATCTTTTTCTGAAAATGGCTTCCTATTAGGGCACGCATCGATTGTATGTGTTCCTCAGGACTTCCCAATGATGGAGTTTATTGAGCACCTTTTCGATTTTGCAGCTTACGAGAGTTGTGGAAAGTGTTTCCCTTGTAGGTTAGGAACAAAACGCGGACACGAAATGTCTGTGAAAGCATTAAACTCCGATTACAAAATTGATAGAACTTTATTCAACGATTTATTGACTACACTCGAACAGGGTTCATTGTGTGCCCATGGTGGTGGGATTCCACTTCCGGTTCGAAATGCACTTGAATATTTTGAAGAAGAAATGAAAGTTTACTTCGCTTAATGAGCATCATTACGCCAAATACCAAATCTATTGATAGTCACTACGAAAGGGCTAAGTTTCTACTAGCGTGGAGAATTTCCCTCTTGTTTCTGATATTATTTGGCATTTTAACAACCAATAGTATTGCCAACAAAGAGAACTCAATGCTTCCGTTTTTAATGGCACTTGCTGTTATTATTATCACAAGTATCCATTTAAAGGCAACACGAAACACTAAGCCATTCTTTTGGGTTTACGCAATCAGTGGTACATTCATTGTGAATTTTGCACTGAACTATGTTCTGGATTTTACTCATTACGTTGATTTCCTCTGGCTAATCGCAATCATCCTGCTTGCTTTCATTGGATTGGGATGGTCATTTGGAATCTTATTCACCCTTCTCAATGCCACAGGGATGGGGGTTTTCTTCTGGTTTACACTCAACAATCACATAGAAACCATTCAACCGAGAAGTAATATTGAAATTATTGGTGATTTTGTTGAGGTTCTTTTTGCTCTGTTCGTTGTGACATATTTAATGAGACAATTTGTGTTGTTCCAAAGATATGCGGAAAAAAGTCTCAAAAAAGCGAATGCCAATCTTGAAGAACAGAATAAATTAATTCGCTCTAAGAATACTGAAAATGAAACTTTGATGAAAGAAATTCATCATCGCGTCAAAAATAATCTTCAAATCGTAATCAGCCTTTTGCGCATGCAACAATCTGAATTAAAATCAGAAGAGAGTAGAAATCAATTTTCTGAGGCAATCAATCGGATCATGGCCATGTCATTAATCCATCAAAAGCTTTATGGAGAAAAAGAGTTATCAAAAGTGAATTTGAAATCATACCTAGAAGAGCTTGTTTCTGAAATAAAATCTATTTTCCCTGACAACGAAAAGATCTCTACACAAATTCACTCGCAAGTAGAAAACATTAATCTCGATACCATTGTTCCGCTTGGACTTCTAATAAACGAACTAGTATCTAATTCTCTAAAATACGCATTCACAAACGAAAAAAACGGTGAAATTTCTATTGAAATTACACAAAAAGAAAACGAATATCGATTCGTCTATTCCGACAGTGGTAAATGGTTAGAACCCAATAAAAACAATTCCAGTTTTGGCCTTGAGTTGATTGACATTTTAACCCAACAATTGAATGGTGAAAAATCGATTGAAACTGAAAACGGAACAAAATATCATTTTACGTTAAGAGACACAATACCTGCATAGCATGAAAAATACAGCTTATATCAACAACATCGCTCACCCTTTCAATTCTGGAGAAACAATCTTAAGTTTCGTTCGGAGAATTGAAGGAGAAAAATTGATTCCTACTCTATGCGACGCACCCAACCTAGATCCCTTTGGTTCATGTCGTGTTTGTAGCGTCGACGTAGCGCTGGCAGAGAATGGGAAGACTAAAGCTATGGCGTCTTGTCATACGCCAGTATCGGAGGGAATGTTTATTTATCCGAGCACTGAATCCATTAAAAATCTTCGCAAAAATATCCTTGAGCTTGTTTTAACAGATCATCCGCTTGATTGCCTTACTTGTGAGGTGAATGGAAATTGTGAACTGCAGACTGTTGCTGCCCAAGTTGGGATACGTGAGATTCGCTACCCTGAAGGTGATAACCACCTTGACCGATCTAAGGATTTGAGCCACCCCTACATGACTTCAGATTTATCTAAATGTATCAACTGTTACCGTTGTGTTAGGGCGTGTGATGAAGTGCAAGGCGAATTTGTCTTGAGCATGTCTGGAAGAGGTTTTGATTCAAAGATAATTAAGGGGACGAACCAGTCCTTTATGGAATCGGATTGCGTAAGTTGCGGCGCTTGTTCTCAAGCATGTCCAACATCAGCAATCTCAGATGTATTCCAATCTAAAGCAGTGCATGTTGAAAAAACTACGCGAACAATTTGTACATATTGTGGTGTTGGATGTAACTTGGAAGTTTCTACAAGTAATGGTGAAATACTGAGTATTCAGGCACCATACGAGGCAGAAGCGAATGGCGGTCATACTTGCCTTAAAGGCCGCTATGCATTCAAATTCTACAACCACCCGGACCGATTGAAAAGTCCAATGATTAAAAGAAACGGCAAATTCGAAGAAGTCTCTTGGGATGAAGCTTACGACCATATTGCAAGTGAATTAACACGTATTAAGGAATCAAATGGGCCTGACGCAATCGCGGGTATTTCTTCTGCTCGTACACCAAATGAAGAAAATTATTTAATGCAAAAATTCATTCGTGCGGTAGTAGGCACGAATAATATCGACTGTTGTGCACGTGTCTGTCACTCACCGACTGCACTTGGAATGCAACGTGCTTTTGGAACTGGAGCAGCAACAAATTCAATCAACGATTTAGATCACGCACAATTTATTCTCGTTATTGGAGCCAATCCTACAGATGCACACCCTGTAACTGGAGCAAAGATTAAACAGCGCATGATGAAAGGCGTGCCGAGTATTGTCATCGATCCTAGACGTATTGAATTGGCAAAATACGCTACATACCACCTTCAATTGAAGCCCGGAACAAATGTAGCTTTGCTAAACATGATGCTGTACTACATTATTTCTGAAGGCGCGGAAGACGAAGAATTCGTTCGTAACCGTACGGAGGGTTATGATGAAATGAAAGCCGAAATTTTGAAGCTGAACATGGATAAAATGTCAGAAATTACTGGCGTAAATAAAGATTTAGTTCGAGAAGCTGCACTTGCGTATGCCGCATCACCCGCTGCTATGGAATTTCACGGCCTCGGTGTAACAGAGCATTTACAAGGAACATTCACTGTTCAATTAATAGCTGATTTGGTTATGATTACTGGAAACATTGCCAAGAAAGGTGCTGGTATGAACCCATTACGCGGACAAAACAACGTCCAAGGAGCAGCCGATATGGGAGCGCAGCCACATCAAGGAGCTGGTTACTTAGACGTGACTGATCCTGAAATGAACGGCAGATACAATGCTTATTATGGTGTGTCTAACGTACCAAGCCATATAGGGTATAAAATTCCTGAAATGTTTGACGCGGCGATCTCAGGCGACCTCAAGGCAATGTGGATTATTGGAGAAGATGTTGTACAAACAGATCCAAATACAAACAAGGTAATTGCCGCTATGGAAAACCTAGAACTACTTGTAGTTCAAGAATTATTCATGACCGAAACAGCAATGCGCGCGACAGTTATTTTACCTGGAGCATCATTCCTTGAAAAGGATGGAACATTTACCAACGGAGAACGAAGAATACAGCGTGTAAATAAAGTTGTTGAACCCATTCCAGGAACGAAAGTAGATGGTCAAATTATTGTTGACATTATGAATCGGATGGGTTACCCTCAAGAGGATTACACGGGGCCAGGAGTACTTGCTGAAGTTGCCGGGATTGTGCCATTCTTTAAAGGAGCAACATGGGAAGGTCTTGGTGACAACGGATTACAATGGCCTGTCCTTGAAGATGGATCAGACACTCAAATGCTTCATATTGAAGAGTTCAAACACGGCAAGGGTAAATTCCATTTCTTCGATTATCAAAAGTCACGCGAAGTTGAACGACACGAAAAAGACTTCCCATATATTATTACTACCAATCGTGAATTAGAACACTATAATTGTGGGGCAATGACGAGAAGAACTGGCAACGTTGAAATTCTTACCGAAGATGTTCTACTAATACATCCAGACGACGGACGCAAAGAAGGAATTACCGATGGAGATTTTGTCTGTGTGGAAAGCCCTCGAGGTAAAGTTGATATCAAAGCCGTATTAACGGATGAAATGAAACCAGGTATTTTGAGTTCAACCTTCCATTTCCCCGAGATCATGCTCAATATCATTACCTCAGACGAGCATTGTACAGAGGCAATGTGCCCAGAGTATAAGGTCGTCAGTTGCCGAATTAGAAAAAGTAAAGGAAAACCAAAAATGCTAGCAGAGCAAAACGCATGAAATCATTCTTAGCCACATTTATCGGACTTATTGCTGCCTTTGTCATTATGATGGCATTGGAGATTCTCGGACACGTTCTTTTTCCGTTACCCGTTAAACTGAGCACTTCAGATGCTGAAGCGATTGCAAAAAACTTCCATTTAATTCCAATTGGCGCCTATTTGAGCGTTGTTTTTGCGCATGGTATTGGCTTACTTATTGGGTTAATCATTGCGCGTGCAATAGATAAAGAAACGTTGTATGCACAATATCTTCTCGCAGGTTTTCTTTTATTGGGAACCATTGCAAATTTAGCTCAAATCCCGCACCCTCTTTGGTTCACTATTGCCGACGTTGGAGTGGTTCTGGCAATCGGAGCATTGGTTATATATAATGCACACAAGAAGAGAACTCAGAATTGAAACGGGTGAAGTAGATGCTTTTTAACACTGTTGATTTTGTATTGTTTTTACCGATAGTCATTCTATGCTACTATCTGTTGAAGCCAAAGTATCGCTGGATGCTCTTGCTTGGTGCTAGCTACTATTTCTATATGTGCTGGAAGCTAGAGTACATTGTACTAATTCTTTTCTCCACTCTCATTGACTATTACTGTGGTTTACAAATGGGCAAAAGAGACAATAAAAAAAGTCGCCGCCCATTCTTACTTTTGAGCATCGCTACAAACCTTGGCCTACTTATGGGCTTCAAATATTTTAATTTCTTCTCTGATGGGATCGAAGATGTTTTTAATTTATTTGATGTTTCTTTGAGCCTGCCCGTTGTTGACTATCTGCTCCCCGTCGGAATTTCTTTCTATACCTTCCAAACATTGAGTTATTCTATTGATGTTTACAATGGAAATCAAAATCCAGAACATCACTTGGGCTATTTCGCGTTGTATGTTTCCTTCTTTCCTCAATTAGTGGCCGGTCCAATTGAGCGATTTTCACGCCTTAATCCTCAGTTGAAGAAGGCACATTCATTTAACTACGACAACCTAAAAAATGGTTTGCGCTTAATCTTGTTTGGACTGTTTGCCAAAATGGTTGTCGCCGATAATTTTGCACCTATTGTTGATCAAGTTTACGATAATCCTGAACTGTATAGCTCTGGCGACATAGCCTCCGCAATGCTCTTCTATTCTTTTCAAATTTACTGCGATTTTTTCGGGTATTCACTAATTGCCATTGGAAGTGCATTGATTATGGGCATTAAACTTATGGACAACTTTAAGTCACCATATCTCGCCATGGGAATCGCAGACTTTTGGCAACGATGGCACATCTCCTTATCTACTTGGTTTAGAGATTATCTCTATTTTCCAATGGGGGGTAATCGAGTGAAAATATCACGATGGATATTGAATATTCTTATCGTATTCATTGTAAGTGGGTTTTGGCATGGGGCGCACATCACTTTTATTGTTTGGGGACTAGTATTTGCCATTACATATCTAGTTGAAAATGCATTGGACAAAGTCTTAAAAATAAATAGAGACATACGAACATTCTCCGTTAAACACATTCTCCTTGCTGCTAAAACGTTTTTAATTGTAACAATTGCTTGGGTATTCTTTAGAAGTGAAAATATGCTTGATGCTGGAACAGTTTTCCGAACGCTCTTCACTGGAGGCTCTGGTGTCGAGTATATTGAGAATTATTCATTCCTTTGGACAATATTAATTGTGTTTATTCTAATTGATATTGCACTGTTTAACCAACGTTATGACGGTTGGGCAGAAAAACAACCGCTCATTATTCGTTGGGCCACCTATGTTGTATTAACATTTGCAATTCTCGTTTTTGCAGGAGTAGAAGATCACCCATTTATATATTTCCAATTCTAATGAAGATCTTAAAAAAAATAGCGCTTCGTTTTATCATTTTCCTGGGATTACTGATCGGATTGAACATCTTCTATATTTTCTTCTTTTTAGAAAATGATCTCCAAAAACACTCTCCAATTATTAACCAAGTACGAGCAGTCCCTCAAGATACCGAAGTGTTATATATTGGCGAATCCTCTAACAATACCGCGGCATCTATTGATATAGATAAACGTGCCATCAGTGATTTCTTAGCAGACCATTATCCATCACTTAACTTTGCAGATATAACCAAACCAGCTAGTCACTCTGGAATTTATAAAACGCTCTTAAGACACCTGGAGCACGCCCCAAAAATCAAGACGGTCATTGTCACTCTTAATATGCGTTCCTTTAATGCTGAATGGATCAACTCTGGTCTTGAGATTCCATTACGTAAAAGCATGTTGCTACTTCAGAATCGCCCACCACTTTTTAATCGATTCATGTTGTCTTTTAAAGGATATCCAATAACAACTGAAAAAGAGCGCTGGAAACGCATTAAAAAAGATTGGATGGAAAGTAAACTTCATCTTCCACACCCTTTTACTTATCCAACTACCTTTGATTGGCGAACGCACATTGAAGAAGCAGGCGTAAATGATGAGAATGGGATTCGAAATGAAAAATTAACAAACCTAGTTAGAGACTATGTAAGCACTTATGCTTTTGAATTAGATCTAAAAACCAATCCTCGCATCAAAGATTTCAATGCCATAATCAAATTGGCCAAAAAAAATAACTGGAATCTAGTCTTCAACCTCTTGGCGGAAAACATAGAAAAGGCTGAGCTTCTAGGCGGAAAACCACTCAGCTATTTAATGCGAGAAAACCGTGATAAGCTCGTTCACTATTTTACGGACAAAGGAGTCACCGTGGTCGATAATCTAGAGGCCCTTCCAGATGAACAATTTATAGATAAAGACTGGCCGACAGAACATTATTTTGAAATGGGAAGAAAAATCATCGGCAAAAATGTAGCGAATGCCATTCAAAAGTTTCATCCTGAAGCGTACTCCCCAAAAAACTACCAAATCATTTTTCAATCACATTTTCATAATGATTGTGAAGGAGAGACAACCTGGAGCCGAATGGAAACTACAACAGACGAACAAGCATTTTCCGGTAAATTTAGTTCTAAGACTGACGCAGAAAATGAATTCAGTCTTAGCTTTGAATTTCCATTCACTAATATTCCTGATAGCACAAAAAATTCAATTGAAATCTCCATGATGTTAAAAGCAGAGGTGATTGAAGAAACCGTAGCTTTTGTTGTAGACATTCGCGGTGAAAAAATAGAACGTTACTGGGCAAGTTGTTCACTTAAACCGATGGCACTCGAAACGAACGGGTGGCAGAGGATTCACCATTTGTTTATACTCCCAGATCGTGTTCTAGATGGAGAAATTATTAGTATTTACCTTCTCAACAGCTCGGGGGAACCGATATATGTAGATGATATAGACATTTTGTTCCAATAATAATCGGCTATCTTTGTGTACAAAATTCATAAATTATGTTTACAGGAATCATTGAAGAAATGGGTGTTGTCAAAGACATTCAAATTGAGGGAGAAAACATTCATTTTACGATTCAATCAACATTTACTGATGAATTGAGAATTGATCAAAGTGTGGCCCACAATGGTTGCTGTTTAACAGTGGTTGAATTGAAAGATGATTTACATACGGTTACTGCCATTAAAGAAACGCTCAATAAAACAAATCTTAGTGACTGGAAAATTGGAACAAAGGTAAACCTCGAACGCTGCACAATTATGAATGGCCGTCTAGATGGGCATATTGTTCAAGGACATGTTGATACAACCGCGAAATGTATCGCCATTGAAGATCAAGATGGTAGTTGGAAATACACATTCCGATACACGTCTGATGATGTAACAGTTGAAAAAGGTTCCGTAACTATAAATGGTACAAGCCTCACTGTAGTTGATTCTGAAGACAAAGAGTTTTCTGTTTGTATCATCCCTTTTACTTTTGAACACACCAATTTTCACGCAATAGAAGTTGAAAGCAAAGTAAATCTGGAGTTCGACATTATTGGAAAATACGTGGCAAAATTGATGTTAACAAAATAATACATGTCATCAAAACAAATAGACAGCCTCAATATTGGACTGATTATCCTCTCAGCAATTTTAGCCTATTTGTTCCCGCTTCAATTATTAGTTTTTGCATTCGCGATTTTGGGCCCCTTGCATTTTTTTACAGAAATAAATTGGCTAGATAAGAAAAACTACTTCACTAAATACCCCCGGAAATATTGGTTAATTATTGGCACAATTTCCACAGCAATCATAGTGTTCCCAAAACTTTTTTTCTTTTTCTATACATATGATGAATCGGCATTATCAAAAGGCATTATCACTTTAAATGAGTGGACTAATTCTTTGATTTTTCTAACCCTCTTATTAGCATTCGGGTTTGTTTTCCTTTATAAGCGCTTTGCTTGGGTCATCTTAATTATAGTAGGAGTGGTTGGGGCTATTTTTCTGAAAGATACAACGATGTATAAAACAATTATTGGTCTTCTCATACCAACAATAATTCATGTATATGTTTTCACCCTACTATTCATGCTTTACGGAGCTTTAAGGAGTAAAAGCACACGTGGTTATTACTCCGTTGCTCTTGCAATATTGGTTCCTATACTGTTCGTGTTTATTGATCTAGAGGGTCACAACTACCTATTCTCAGATAACATCAAATCAATCTATATTGAAAATGGTTTTCTATCCACACCCACTGGATTAGCAAAATTTATTGGTATCTCAGATGGTAAATCCTTCTATTTCTATCACCCGATGGAACTAAAACTCATGATGTTCATCTCTTTCATCTACCTATATCATTACCTTAATTGGTTTTCCAAAACTTCCGTGATTGGCTGGCATAAAAATTTGACCACAAAAAGCACTTTGACGATTGTCATCGCCTGGATAATCCTACTTGTCCTCTTCTATTTCGATTATAGATTGGGATTCGTTTGTGCACTCTTCTTTAGCTTTTTGCATGTAATATTGGAGTTTCCGCTTAACTTAATCAGTATTCAAGGAATTTTCAAAAAGAATTGAAGTTACACCAAGTCGTTTTATAGAAGCTAAAATCAATCACTACAATTGATCGTCTTTTTCTATCTTTTAGGAATCCATTTCTTTGTCAGACGCTTGGTTACCTTGGATCTAAATCGTTTTAAAACCGTTTCTCTATCACTAATATTACCACATTTAATCATGTCGCCATGCACATATTCTCCATTGCGGTAAAATTTGAATTCGAAACTTATTGAAACAATATCTGCGCGGAACAAATCAAATAGTCCTGCGGCCGACAAAGCCGTTTGTAAATCATCTCTCCGATCCGTAACCTTAAAACGTCTATCGTACCCTCGCACTGAAACAAGTACATAGGTATCAATCCCCTTCGATGCCATCAGTTGCTTCACAGAGTCCGATTCAAGAATAATCGCATCGCTTCCTAGCTTCATAATATTTAATGAAGGAATTGACTTAACACCGTTAGAGGTAAACATTTCGGTAAGGTTAATCTCTAAAGAATAACGATCCTCTGCATTATCGAGCTGACCAATAATCAAAGCGTTGGTTAAATCTAATTTTGCCTTTTTTTTCTTCTTTGGCTTCTCCTTTTTTTCTTCTTTCTGTGGCGAAGACGTCTCTGTCTGAGCCATCAATGGAGCAATGAGGGCGAAAATTCCAAGAACTAATACAAACTTTTTCATAATCTAAAATATTTCTTTTGCAATCGATTTCACAGATTCTGAATTCGACATTGTATAATAGTGTATGCAAGGAACACCTGCTTCTTTTAATTCTTTTGATTGGTGTATTCCCCACTCAATTCCTACTTCGCTGACACCTTTGTTGTCCTTACATTTCAGAAGTTCTTTTGACAATTCTTCCGGGTAATCAATATGGAAAAATTTAGGTAAAAACGAAATATGTTTCATTGTCTTTATCGGCTTCAATCCTGGAATGATAGGAACATTTATACCTATTTCCCTACAAGCATCAACAAATTCAAAATACTTTTTATTGTCGAAAAACATTTGTGTTACAATGTATTCCGCACCTGCGTCGACCTTTGCCTTAAGGTATTTCAAATCGGTAGCAAGGTTCATCGCTTCAAAATGCTTCTCAGGATATCCAGCCGCACCAATACAAAAATCCGTTGGCTCAAGTTTAATGTCATCCATCAAGTAATTACCAGAGTTCATTTCGGTCACCTGCCCTATTAAATCAACTGCAAATTCGTGACCATCTTTATGAGGTCTAAAGGACGTCTCCGTTTTTATAGAATCTCCTCTTAATGCAAGGACATTATCGATCCCTAAAAATTGAAGGTCGATCAAAGCATTTTCAGTCTCCTCTCTACTAAAGCCACCACAAATTAAGTGTGGCACAGCATCAACGTCATACTTATTCATTATAGCCGCACAAATACCAACTGTACCAGGTCTCTTTCGAATGGCTATTTTCTCTAAAAGCCCGTTTTCACGCTCTTTATAGATGAATTCTTCACGATGATAAGTTACATTTACAAACTTAGGCTTAAACTCCATCAATGGATCAATCCCATCATAGATTGAATGTATACTCTTCCCCTTCAATGGTGGCAGAATCTCAAAGGAAAATAATGTCCCTTTTGCTTCTTTAAGATGATCTGTAACTTTCATGTTTCAATTGAATAGGGCGTAAAGATATCAATATTGAAATCTTCTCGGATACTTTTGGGTTTATTTAACGTGGCTTTTGGGAGAGTTGTTAATTAGTGATTTGAAGTCTGTTTGATTTATTGAAAGATTTTCTTCTGGTAAATAATCTATATATCTTAAATACATAATTTACTTCATAAACAACTCTGCATATTTTAAGTCCATCTGTGAGGTGATTTTGATGTTCTCAGGATTACCTTCAACGGTTGCAATAGAATATCCTGCTTCTTCAACTAAGCTAGCATCATCCGTAATCTTTTCGTGATACGGGAGTTCATAGGCTTCAACAAGCACCTTTTTTTGGAAACATTGAGGGGTTTGAACGATCATATATTCAGACCTCGGAACCGCTTTTGTTTTCCCTCCTTCACTTTTTCGAATAGATTCATTGATTGGAATAACAGGGATCACTGCATCATTTTCAAGAATGGCGCCGAAACACCTTTTCAATGTTTCATAATCAACGAGAGGGCGAACCCCATCATGAACCGCAATCACATTCCCATTACAATAGGATAAAGCGTTTTTTATGGAGTGGTATCTCTCTTCTCCTCCTGAGACCACTCTATGAGGAATCTTAAAATCATATTCTAACAAAAGTTCCTCCCAAAATGTTTTCCATTCATCTGGAAGGGTCAGAATAATCTGAATGTTTGGATCGTAACGATAGAATTGTTCTATGGTTCGCATTAAAATGGGCTTTTCACGAATCAACAAAAACTGCTTTGGTAACGTCGAATTCATACGCTTACCTATTCCTCCTGCCGTTACAATAATGCTAATTGAAGCCATATGTTAAAAGTACGAATTAGGATTTACTAGGCATAAAAAAAGGCTGCCGATTGGCAACCTTCTATATATTTTCAATTCAATTATTTTCGTTGATTCGGATCATTCTCAGCCTCCGCGTTAAATACTCTCTGCTTGTTTAACCAGAATACTAATCCAACAAATCCAAGAACTATACATCCGTAATTCATGAATGAAGTCAACCAAAAATCATTTTGAAGGAAGTTAAATGTCCATTGAAAAATACCTCCTAATGCGTTAAAGAATTCTAATAATGTCATAATTCTATGTATTGTTAAGACAAATTAAATCATTTTTTCAGAAATAGCCATGCTTTGAAGACATAAGTTCTAATTTGAATTCGTTCTAATCAAGCGCAGACTCCACAAGCTCTGTCAATTCTATAAAATCTTCAACGGAAAGAACTTCAGGTCTCAAAGCCATAAAAGGGTGATCCAATACGTTTCCTTGTAATAATGGCTTGATCGAGTTGCGTATTGTCTTTCTCCGTTGATTAAAACTCGTTTTTACTACCTGAACGAACAACTTTTCATTACACGAAAGTTGTTCGCGATTGTTTCTAACACAGCGAATCACACCAGATTTCACCTTCGGAGGCGGATTGAAAACATGTTCATCAACTGTAAAGCAGTATTCAATATCATAATATGCCTGTATTAAAACACTCAATATACCATAAGCTTTAGATCCAGGCTTCTCAGCAATACGCAGTGCTACTTCGCGTTGAAACATTCCCATAATCTCAGGAATCTGATTGCGATAATCAAGACATTTGAACAAAATCTGTGATGAAATGTTGTAAGGAAAATTACCAACCACTCCAAAGGGCTTGTCTCCCATCAAAGATTTTAAATCAGTTTTAAGAAAATCGGATTCAAAAATTTTGTTCTCAAGTATAGGAAAATGTTCTTCTAAATACGCAATACTATCCGTATCGATATCCATCGCCCAAACATCTAATTCTTCCTGCAATAAAAATTCCGTAAGTGCTCCCATGCCTGGACCAACCTCCAAAACCTTGTTGCATCCTTGATGGCTTTTATATTGTTGCGCGATCTTTCGACATATATTCTTATCCGTAAGAAAGTGTTGACCCAAGTGCTTTTTTGCCCGAACACTCATGCTTTAAATTCCTCCAATAATGTCAACATCGTTCTAAAAGCGGCAGACCGTCCACCATACTTTTCAGTATGCTCTTGCTGAAGTGCGGAGGCATATTTCTCCCGATAGTTGTCGAAATCCTCCTGTGTCCTACTTATATAAGTAATGGCGAATGTCTTTCCTCCCTCTTCTTCTCCATGAACTCTCGAAATTCGGCTTTCAATGAAACACCCTGTGGCCATTACATCTGGTATATGCTTCGATTTCATCCAGTTCAACCATTCCTCATGGACCAGCTCATCAATACTAACAGTTACATTATAAACGATCATGTTGCAAAAATACAAAAAGGGTTTTTGCCTGTTCTCAAAAGAATAAATACATCCCGAGACTAGATGTTAGATTGTGATTGTTTACATCATCTCCAAGACGCCATATATGTCTATTAGCTTGACATCACCCCCTAACTTCCCTGAAATTAAAAATTTGGTTTTTCCCGAGTTCTGCTTAGTCACCAAGAAAGGTGTATTAATAGATTCTTTGTGATTGTAATCCGTATCACAGAAATGGTGCGTATAATTTGATGACGGTAATTCGTTGCGTGCTACATTTGGTGCTGAATATCTCTGATAAGTATTCCCTACAACCATCAGTAACGTATTGTTCTTATCCATATTGAACACATGAATATCTCCACTCTTGATTTCCATGGAAAATACATCTCCATTTGATTTTTGGTCTGCAACAAACAAAATTACATCGTAATCTGAATCATTACGAATCATTGTCTCAATTCCACCACTTTTGTCGACTAGATTTTTTACTCCAACCAATCTTTTATATTGCAATGCCCGCGTACAAGTGTCTATATATCCTTGCTCTTGTAATACTGCATCCTTATTTAAATCTTGATAGATGTCCTCCATATTCTGATTGTCAAACTCCGCTCGAATGCTAATCGTTGAACTTCCACCAATGATAGGGATCCCTTGATCTATCCAAATGTCATTTTGAAGACCGTTACCATTCATTTCCTTTAATAAGGAATCTATTTTTTTGCGTTCTTCTACTGAAAATTGTTGAAATGAGGTGTTGTCGGATAGTTCAGTTCCCGCGACATCACTGAATGGTTGGTAGATAATAATATACGTTACAAAAAACACGAAAAGTAAAATAATAGATGTAGTTATAACCGTTTTCCATCGAATGGGCGCAATTCCTTTACTACCACTGTTTCGAACACTTAAACGACCATCTCTCAATTCAGTTCGAAGATCACTAATTTTATACGCATGCTCTTTATTAAGCTGTACGAGCTCCATACGCTTTAATAACCAATTGGCGAACCGTGATGTACACGACTTCGTTCGAATTGCTGCGAGCATATCATCTACATAATTCAGCTTTGTCGCGTACATTGAACGCGATAATTGATTCATGCACTCGATAACAACATCGGAACATAAAGGCTGAATTAATTTAATCAATTCCTGTTCCTCCAGCACTTTCTTCATTTCGCTTTTTGCGAGTTTAATCTCTTCTTGTATGGGTTTGATTAACTGTCCTTCAACAACAGCTGAATGATCAGTATCCAATAACCGTGTATAAGACAGTGCTAGCGACAGGGTTCTTTTCTCTTCTTTTGAATACCGCAATAAAGCATCCGATAAATAAGGCGAAAGAAATCGCTTACAATTCTCAGATAGTTTATGCTCCAAAATTCTTGATACATCCTCGAAAAGTTGCAGGTTTCCATTTCCAAGCAGAACGTTTTCCAAAGCCTTATTTTGCGAAATCCAGCCATAAAAAACAATATTCTCGGGACTCTCTAAGGTTTTGATAAAATGGTCCAGTTCCTTTCGTTCAATTCCATTCAATCTACAAACTTCTGTACCCTTTGCGGATCTCAATTCTATCGTGAACTTTTCTAGCACATCGACACTCAATAAATCCGAATGGGAATTAAATAGAGTTGAAAAGGTTGAAATAGAAATAAACTTTGACATGCTATGGCATTTGAATTATAAAGATTGCGTTTTTTGCTGAGAATTCCATACTTTACAACTGAATTACAGAACCTAACACAAATGAAATCAATCTTACTACTATTTGTGATGTTGTATAGCTTCATCGCATTCAATCAAACATGGAGCGATGATGTTGCCGAAATTGTTTACGAAAAATGTACTAAATGTCATCACACTGGTGGCGTTGGGCCTTTCCCTTTAACGACGTACGCAGAGGTAAGCGCGGTAACATCGATGATGTATGATGCTATTAATCTTGATGAAATGCCGCCATGGCCACCCAACAATGATTACCAAACATATGCTCACGATCGTTCTTTGTCTTCCAATGAAAAGACAACGATGCTCAATTGGCTTACTGGGGGTGCTGTCGAAGGCAATCCGGCAAATACACCACCACCGCCAGTATTTCAGTCAGGATCTGTGCTTGGTAGTGGTGATTTAGTTGTTCAAATCCCAACTTATATGAGCAAAGCACTGAGCAATGGAGATGATTATGTCTGTTTTGCCATGCCTTCAAATCTACCCACGGATCGAGTTATAAAAGCAGTCGAAATCGTTCCTGGAAACCGTCAAATTGTTCACCATGCTTTGATTTATATTGATCCTTCTGGGGCATCAACAACTGATACCATTGGAGGTGATTGTGCGGGGCCAACGTCTGCTGGTGCAACCCTAGTCATGGGTTACACACCTGGAAGTTCTCCTATGACCTTGCCTGCATCAAATCCATTAAAACTTGGGATTCAGTTTCCAGCAAATTCCCAAGTAGTTTTTGGAATGCACTACCCTGAGGGAAGTTACGGGCAATACGACAGCACTAAAGTGATTTTTCATTTTTACCCACCTGGAGAACCCGGAATAAGGGATGTTGAGACTACTGATGTATTACAAAATTGGAGCTTCTCTCTACCTCCAAATCAATTGACGGATGTTTCAGCCCAATACCCTCCATCGGGAGGACTGCCAATAGATTTTTCTTTACTGAGTGTCTTCCCTCATATGCATTTGTTGGGTCAAAAGATGAAGGTATATGGAATTGACTCAAATCTAGATACGCTTAAGTTAATCGATATGCCTCATTGGGATTTTGAGTGGCAAGATTTTTATTTCTACAAAAACATTCAAAAAGCGGAAACTGGAACTGTTCTGAAGGCAGAAGCGACCTATGACAATACTTCTGGGAATATTCACAATCCAAATAACCCACCAATCACAGTGTACCCTGGTTTAAACACTACAGATGAAATGTTCCTAGTGTATATGCATTACATGTTGTATCAAAGTGGTGATGAATATTATAACATCGATAGTTTGATGACCCTCGGGTTTAATGATATTACTGAATCATCTTTTGGTAAAGGTGTGTTTTCGGTATATCCAAATCCCTTTGACCAAGTGGTGAACCTTTACACTGACGAATTAAACTCTGGGGATCTAGTGAATGTCACTATATATAATTCACAAGGGAAGAAAGTGCGTAATTTGCTGGAAAGTTCTAAGCTTGAAGACGGTGAACTACACCTCCAATGGAATGGGGAAAATAATAATGGAGTATCAACAGAAAGTGGGCTCTACTTCATTTCAATAAATGTGAATGGAAACATGTCGCACCAACGAGTGATCAAACGCTAATCAAGATGTTTTAAGGCTTCCCGCACATCAACGTCGTCTGAATTAATTATTTGATAGTAACCCTGTTCTACCCATATCTGTCGAGCGATTTCTGCCTTAATCGTTCTTGATATTAAGACCTTGCTTATTGCAAGGTCTTTTTCGTTTCTCTGCACACCGTGCTCTTCAAATGCGAAGTCTGCAAAACGCTTTAATAAATCCTCAGTAACAATAAAGTGCTTATTGAAATCTTCTGGAGACTTCCATTTATTTCGTCTATTTTGAACATAATCAAATGCAAATGTATTAAAGGTAGGGGAATAGCGTAATTCAGTATAATACCAACTCGATCCTGTAGAGTCGAATGGCACGAAAATATCAGGCATTATTCCGCCGCCGCCATAAACAGTCCTACCTCCAGGTGTTTTAAACTTTAGTGAATCCACAAATAAAGAAGAGTCAACATGGAATAATTCTCCATTGTCATAACGTTCTATTTGATCTTCAAAATATGCATTATAATCCTCTGAATAAGGCTTTTGAATGCACCTCCCTGTTGGCGTATAGTACCTAGCAATTGTTAAACGTAAATTGCTTCCATCTCGCAGGCCAAAATCTTCCTGAACTAAACCTTTTCCAAAGGAACGACGTCCGATAACAGTTCCACGATCATTATCCTGTATCGCTCCAGCAAGTATTTCCGATGCTGAAGCACTATTTGAATTAATTAAAATAACGAGTTCAACATCTTTCAAATTCCCTTTTGATGTTGCCCTGTAGGTATACTTTGCAGAATGTTCACCTCTTGTTTCAACAATTGGAACGTTTGCTCCTAAAAACTCGTCAGCGATCTCTGTTGCTCCAGTAAGAACACCGCCTCCATTGTTGCGAAGATCAAGAATCATCTTTTTCAGCCCCTTTCTTCTAAGTTCATCAGAAGCTGCTCGAAATTCTTTAGCAGTCACAACTGAAAACTGATTAATCCGAACGTATCCTACGTCATTAGAAATCATATATGCGGCAACTACTGACTCCACGGGAATTGATCCCCGAACTACTTGCTTATTGATACGTTTACCATTGCGAAAAACCGTCACATTAACTTTAGTGCCTTCCTGCCCCTTAAGCATCCCCATCAAATCTTCATTCGTTATTTTTTTTCCCGCAATTGCTTTTCCGTCCACACTAAGAATCTTGTCTCCAGATTTCAACCCCGCATTCATAGCAGGAGAATTTGGAATAACGTTAGTCACACATACTGTATCCCGAATAATAAAAAACCGCACGCCCACTCCACCGAACTTACCTTCAATAGCCTCATTCATTGCTTTCAATTGCTCGGCAGGAATATAATTGCTGTGCGGGTCAAGACTATGAAGCATATCTGCAATAGTATTCTCAAATAATGCCTGCCCGTCTAATGAATCAACATATCGCTGATCCAAAATATGTATAATATCCTGGATTTTTTGGTATCGTTCTTCACCAGAGCTCAATATTTGATCAGACTGTGGTGTCAGTGAATTACCTAAGTATAATCCAATGGCCATACATGTCGCCATCACCATTGGAATCCAATATGCGGTCTTTTTATTCTCCATCAAATGGGTTTACTATCTGATCTATTTCTATTCCGGCTTCTTTCAAAAATTCAACACCACTTTGGTCTTTATAACCATTGATATAAACAATCCTCTCTATTCCTGATTGAACAACTAATTTGCTGCAATCCTTACAAGGTGAAAGTGTAAGATAGAGAGTTGCTCCATGACAATTATGTGTAGACTTAGCGACTTTTAGTATCGCATTCGCTTCTGCATGCAAAACGTACCAGTGCGTGTCTCCCAAACTGTTCTCACAACAATTGTCAAAGCCACTAGGCGTACCGTTAAAACCATCAGAAATAATCATTCCGTCTTTAACAATAATTGCACCAACTTGTTTACGCGTACAATGCGACAACTCTGACCAAGTTTGGGCCATTCGTAAATATGCTTTATCGTACCTTAGTTGCTTCTCCTTGCTTATCATAGCGATTCTATAACGGTCAAATTTAACATTTAATATAAAGGGGGGTCAGAAATTTGAAGAACGTTAAGCTATTTTGTGAATTTATACCCTACCCCTCGTATTGAATGAAAATATTTTGGGTCTTTCGGATCATCTTCAAAAATTTTTCTAAAGTTCAAGATGTAGTTATCAATGGTGCGCGTCGTTGGAAATTGATCTTTCCCCCAAACCCTATCGAGAATTTCCGAACGAGCAATGACCTCACCATTTTTTTCGTGAAAAAGTTGAATTAATGAGGCTTCTTTTTTTGATAAACGAAGCTCATTCCCAGTACTTGTATTTCTTATTAAAAATGTCTTAAAATTCACTTCACAATTTCCAATCTGAATAACATCTGGACTTTCTTTTTTATTAGCACTAACCAAAACAGCAACTCTTAAGAGTAATTCTTCTAAGTCAAAAGGCTTAGGAAGATAATCATTCCCTCCAGCCTTTAGTCCTTCTATTCTATCAGAAGTAGTTCCTTTTGCAGACAAGAATAATATAGGAACATTAGAATATGTCCTAATATTTCTACAGATTTCGACGCCATTCATTCCAGGCAACATTACGTCCAGTACAATTAAATCGTACCGAGGTTGATTGGCAAAATGCTCATGTGCTTTAAGGCCATTATCAAAATGTACAACTTCATACCCCTCTAATTCGAGGTTCATGCGGATCATTTCTGCCAGACTATTTTCGTCTTCAACAACACAAACTTTTTGCATATCTGATTAAAGTTTAATCATAAAATTAGGCATTCGTTGAAAACTATCGTGAATTTGTTGACAGATAGTAGAATCCCACTCTAAAATTTGAAGTAGTTTTGCGCTTTCTTTTAATATCCAAAAAATAGTATTCGAAATGAGCGGAAGAAAAAAGATCCAATCAGCATTAATTTCTGTATTCGATAAGTCTGGGCTTGAGCCAATTATCCACGAACTTCATAAGAATGGAGTAGTTATATATTCAACCGGTGGGACGCAAGCGTTCATTGAGGAACTAAAAATCCCTGTTGAACGAGTAGAAGATTTAACATCATATCCTTCAATTCTCGGTGGACGCGTAAAAACATTGCATCCGAAAGTTTTTGGAGGAATATTAACACGAAGAGATGATGAGAGTGACCAAAAGCAGATTGCCGAATTTGAAATTCCAGAAATTGATTTAGTTATCGTGGATTTATATCCATTCGAAGATACTGTTGCCTCAGGCGCGGAACATGCAGCAATTATTGAGAAAATTGACATCGGCGGAATATCGTTGATTCGAGCAGCAGCAAAAAACTATAAAGATGTTGTTATCATTCCTTCGAAGAACGAGTACGCTTCATTCTTGGATATTATTGCTAATAACGACTGTTCGACCTCAATGGGAGAGCGTAAAGATTTTGCGCGTGATGCTTTCAATGTCTCTTCACATTACGACACACATATTTTCAGTTATTTCAACAACGATACTAAAGAAACTTTCAAACAAAGTATTCTAGAGAATCAAACGCTTCGTTATGGCGAAAACCCTCATCAAAAAGGAATTTTCCACGGTAACATGGATGAGTTGTTTGATAAGCTTCATGGCAAAGCACTTTCTTACAACAACTTGTTAGATGTGGATGCAGCAGTTAACCTAATGGCTGAATTCAAAAATGACAACCCTACATTTGCCATTTTAAAACACAATAATGCGTGTGGTTTGGCAACACGGGGATCGATTCATAAAGCATATGTTGACGCTTTGGCGGGAGACCCTGTAAGCGCGTTTGGTGGTATATTAATTAGTAATCGTCAAATCGACCTAGCGACAGCAGAGGAAATCAATACACTGTTTTGTGAAGTCGTAATTGCACCAGGTTATGCTAAAGATGCGTTAGAAGTATTGAAGAGCAAAAAAAATCGTATCATCCTTATTCAAAAAGAAGTAGCCCTGCCTTCACGTCAATTTAGAACACTATTAAATGGAGTGTTGGAGCAGGACAAAGACTTTAAAGTCGAAACTGCTGATGATCTTGAAAGTAGAACAAATACAAAGCCTACTGATCAAGAGATTGAAGATCTGATTTTTGCAAACAAACTCGTTAAACATACAAAGTCAAACACCATTGTGCTCGCAAAGAATGGACAGCTTTTAGCTAGTGGTACTGGACAAACATCTCGTGTTGATGCTTTGCGTCAGGCAATTCACAAAGCGCAATCATTCGAATTCGATTTGAATGGAGCTGTAATGGCATCAGACGCCTTCTTCCCTTTTCCTGACTGCGTAGAAATAGCTGGAAATGTTGGAGTTACGGCGGTAATTCAGCCTGGAGGCTCTATAAAAGATCAACTTTCAATCGATTACTGCAATGAGCATGAAATGGCTATGGTGTTTACGGGAAATAGACATTTTAAACATTAAGCGGAACTTTTTGCCAAAATTTCAGTATACTTCAGTATATTATCAATGGAAATAACTATTATTACGAAACGACAAGACGCGTAAGGGAAACATGGGATTATTTAGCTTTTTAACGCAAGAAATTGCAATTGATTTAGGTACAGCAAACACCCTGATTATCATGAATGATAAGGTTGTGGTTGATGAGCCTTCTATCGTGGCAAAGGACATTCAAACCGGAAAGGTTGTTGCTATTGGTAAACGTGCACAACAAATGCATGGAAAAACACATAAGCTAATAGAAACTGTCCGACCACTTCGTGACGGGGTAATCGCTGATTTTCAGGCTGCAGAGCAAATGATTCGTGGAATGATCAAAATGATCGGTACGGGAAGAAGTTTGTTTAACCCATCGCTTCGTATGGTAATTTGCATCCCGTCAGGAATTACTGAAGTTGAGAAAAGAGCTGTTCGAGATTCTGCAGAGCATGCAGGAGCCAAAGAAGTTTACCTCATTCATGAGCCCATGGCAGCTGCAATTGGTATCGGAATCGATGTTGAAGAGCCAATGGGTAACATGATTATTGATATAGGTGGTGGTACGTCAGAAATTGCCGTAATTGCGCTTGGAGGAATCGTATGTGATAAGTCAATTCGCGTTGCAGGGGATGACTTTACTAAAGACATTGAAGAATACATGCGTCGTCAACATAATATTTTGGTTGGAGAACGTACTGCCGAAGAAATAAAAATTAACGTTGGTGCCGCATTACCAGAACTAGATAATGCCCCCGATGATTATGCCGTACAGGGACGCGATTTAATGACGGGTATCCCAAAAGAGATCATCATCTCCTATACGGAAGTTGCTCATGCTCTCGATAAAACGATCTCGAAAATTGAAGAGGCTATTTTGAGTGCTCTAGAAATGACTCCTCCGGAACTTTCTGCAGATATATACAAGACTGGTATTTATCTTGCTGGCGGAGGTTCAATGTTGCGCGGATTAGATAAGCGAATTTCATTGAAGACAAAACTTCCGGTTCACATTGCTGAAGATCCGCTAAGAGCAGTGGCTCGTGGAACAAGTATTGCCTTGAAAAACATCAATCGATTCCAGTTCCTAATTCGCGATTAATCACTAATAATAGTGATTAATCGAAAGTCATCAACATTTTTGACCGCATTGAGTGGATGTTATACTTATGTTGAGCATTTCCAACTGTAGTTATTGTACTTATTCTAATCAGAATTAGAACGCTCCAATCACTTTTAGAAACATTAACAATTAGCTCTTAACAACCACACTATTTTCAAGGTGATATCCTGACGTTATTTCGTATTTTTGCTCTATGCGGAATTTTCTGGCATTTATCAGGCGTTTTCAAGTACTTCTAATCTTTGCCCTAATGCAAGGGGTTGCTCTCGCATTATACTTTACATTTGTGCATTTCCCACGTTCGCAATACCTTACAACAGCTTCAGAAATTTCCGGCTCGATTTTGGAGATTAGAAATGATATAACGAAACATTTTGACTTAAGTAAAAACAACACCAATTTACAAGAAGAGAATATTCGTTTAATGGAGCAAGCCAACGCGATGAGTTTCATTTCAATGGATAATGGATTGTTCGAAATTAACGACACAGTGCATAAACAGCAGTATACTTATATGCCTGCCTCTATCATTAATTCAACACATGATAAACGCAACAACTACTTCACACTTAACATAGGTTCAGCACAAGGTGTTAAAAGGGGGATGGGCGTTTTCTCAGGAAAAGGGGTTGTCGGTGTAATTCATAACACAAGCAAGCATTATTCAGTCGTTAAATCCTGCCTAACAGAAACAATCAATATTGACATAATGATTGAAAATTCAGGGCAGTTCGGACTTCTGAAATGGAATGGGAAAGATGCCCGACGGGGAACAATGTGGGGAGTTTCCAACGACTTGGAAGTTAAAAAGTGGTCAAAGGTAACCACTCGTGGTGGTGGTGGTATATTTCCTCGAGGGATCACTGTTGGGAAAGTTGAACGCGCTGATGTCGTCGAGGGAAAGCCGCTTTGGGATATTACAATACTATTTTCTGAAGATTATAGATCCTTGCAACGTGTTTACGTAGTGAAAAATCTCCTTTTAGAAGAACAAAAAGAATTAGAATCGCAAACACCTAACAATCCCTTACAATGAATATAGTTGTAAAAATAGGGCTTCGTTTTTTGTTTATCCTGATATTACAGGTTCTCATTCTAAATCAGATTGAAATTGGATTCGGTATCCAACTTTTTGTCTACCCTCTATTCATTCTCCTTTTGCCAGTGGAAATGAGCGTCGTCATCCTAATGGTATTCGCATTTGCTCTAGGAATTCTCATTGATGCAATGTCGAATACATATGGGCTTCACGCTTCTTCCTTGTTAGTTGTTGCTTATTTAAGGCCCATGGTTTTCAAACTTTTTGCCCCTCGAGATGGATATGACCCTCTACTTGAAACGAATATTTTTTCAATGGGCAATACCTGGTTTTTAAAAGTGTTTGGACTACTCATCATTATTCACCACTTCTGGTTCTTTATGCTGGAAATGTTTAAACTGAATGAATTAGCTTTTGTTCTTCAAAAAACAGCTTTTAGTGCCCCGCTTTCATTTTTGATTTGTATTTTATTACAATATCTGTTTATCAGAAATCGTGTTGAAAAATGAAGTTCGAAGGGCGTAAATATGTCATCATTACTATTTTTATATTGATTGGAGTGTTATACTCCTTCAAGCTTTTCTACATGCAGGTAGTTGATGACACTTGGAAACTTCGTGCTCAACAAATTTCTGAGAAAAGACGAGAAATAACCCCTCCAAGAGCCGTCGTTTTTGATAGAAATGGAAACAAAATCGTCTCTAACAAGACCTACTACAACTTAATGATGGTTGAGAACAACATTATTGACTTGGACACTGCCGCTTTCGCTAAGTTAATTGGTTGGACAGTTCCAGAGGTTCGTGATCGATTTATTGCTATTGTTGAAGGAGAAGGTAGGTACTATAACAGGCACTCTGGCAAAACAACCTCCAATTACCAAAGTATTCGTGCTTACCCTTTTATCAAGGAACTCACAGCCGACGAAATTTCAAAAATTGCACCTCATCTTGAGGATTTCCCTGGGTTTTACGAAGAAGTTTCAAGCATGCGGGATTACCCTTACGCGAATGGAGCGAATATTTTAGGGTATCTAGCAGAGGTCACGCAACCGGAGATTGACAATGATCATTTTTATCGACCAGGAAGTAGAATAGGTAGAGCCGGAATCGAACGCTATTATGAGGACCATTTTCGAGGCAAAAAAGGGGTTCGGTATATTGTGACATCTGCAATGAACAATACCGTTGGTGCTTTTGAAGATGGAAAGTACGACACGGTAGCCGTTCAAGCTCCAGCTATTCATTTGGGTCTGGATATTGATCTCCAGGGTTATGGAGAACAATTACTTAAAGGTAAAAAAGGTTGTATTGTGGCAATTGAACCTGCCACTGGAGAGATTTTGGCATTAGTTTCTTCACCTAGTTATGATCCAAATCTGCTCGTTGGAAACAGAAAAATACGAGAAAACTATCCGAAGTTGTTGAATGATCCGGACAAACCTTTATTCCCTCGACCATTGGCTTCTGAGTACATGCCGGGATCAACACTAAAACTAGTCCAATCACTCATTGGAATGCAAGAAGGGGTGATCACCGAAGACTCTGGTTTCCCTTGTAATAAAAGTGTTGTAGGCTGTCACAATCACCCATCTGCGCAAAATGTTACGCAAGCAGTTCAGATGTCCTGTAACCCATACTTCTATGCTGTTACTCGAAGAATCATCCAACAAGGAAAGAAAACCAGTAGCTTTGAAGACTCCGAAATTGGACTGGCTAGATGGGCAGAATACATGCATAGTTTTGGTTTAGGAAAGAAACTAGATACAGACATTACAGGCTTACGTTCCGGAGTTATTCCCGACCCGGCATATTACGATAAATGGTATGGGCATCATGCCTGGAAATTTTCCACTATACGGTCCATTTCTATCGGTCAAGGAGAGGTGCAATTAACCCCTCTTCAGTTGGCTAATCTTGCAGTAATTATGGCAAATCGTGGTTGGTATTACACTCCACATTTCGTTAAATCAATTGGAGATGACGGACCGCTTCCGCAATATAAAGAGAAGCATTACACCATGGTTGACAAAAAGCATTTTGACCCAGTAGTTGAGGGTATGCGTCGAGTAGTTTGGGAAGCTGGAGGTACCGCAAGATTAGCTCGAATTGATGGCATAACTGTTTGTGGGAAAACAGGAACAGTAGAAAACTATATTGGAAGTGTTAAACAGAAAAACCATTCGGTATTCATTGCCTTTGCCCCAATGAATAATCCAAAAATCGCCATTGCAGTCTTTCTTGAAAATGCTGGTGGTGGTGGAGGAACATGGTCTGCTCCTACTGCCAGTTTGATGATTGAAAAATATATCAACGGGGAAGTGAAAAGTACAGCCAAAGAAGAGCGTATTCTAAATGCTGTTTTGAAGGGAGGTCCGAAATGAGAAAAAACGACTCACTCACCGGAAATTTAGATTGGCCTCTTTTGGCAGCCATTATTGTTCTTATGCTAATGGGGTTAGCTACCGTTTATTCAGTAGCTTATGATCCTGAACACCCAAGCTTATTCGACTTTTCACAAAAGTATGGCAAACAAGTTATGTGGTTGTGTATCTCTCTATTTCTGGGTTTACTTGTTTTCTTGATTGATTCAGATATCTACAGAAAATTTGCCCTCCCTATCTATATTTTCGTGATTTCACTATTGGTGATCGTTCTCTTTATGCCAGCTGTTAATGGCGCCCGTGCCTGGCTTGGAATAGGAAGCATGGGGATTCAGCCAGCTGAATTTGCAAAAATAGGTACCGCTATACTATTAGCACGCTATCTAAGTTCAGCCAATCTGAAAAGTCAAAATAAAACGACGGTTTTCGTAGCAAATGGAATCATTCTTTTACCCATGATTCTCATATTGTTGCAACCAGATGCGGGAACATTTATCGTATTTACTTCCTTTTTATTCGTTCTATATCGTGAAGGAGTATCTTATGATCCAATCATTTTATCCTTTTTGAACTTGCTGCCTATTCGATGGTTACACTTTAAACAAACCTGGCTGGGAAGTCACTTTATACCTATTCTTTTTATTGTCATTTTCTTAAGTATAACAACTCTTCTGTTGAGCCAAGAAACCATAACACTTAGCATATTCCCTGGACAAGAATTTCCAGGCCACTGGGGGATGATTTTCTTTCTTGGTGTCACCGCTGTCATCGGGTATTTTTTTATGAGAATGATTTTCGCAAAAAGAGACCGTAAGCGAGCTGCTACCATTGCAATTATTGGATTCGTCCTTGCTTCAGGTTTGACAAAAATCGTACACTCTTCTTTTGATAAACTTGCCGATCACCAGAAGGAACGTATTGAATTGGTGCTAGGTTTACGTGAAGATCCTGATGGTGATGATTACAACCGAAATCGAGCGATGGCGGCAGTTGGGTCAGGAGGACTTTTAGGAAAGGGGTATCGTAATGCTTCCGTTTCCAGCGTTCGAACCAATCACGTTCCTGAAAGTGAAACTGATTTTATTTTCTGTCCATTTGCAGAAGAGTGGGGTTTTGTAGGAACGTTGAGCTTGGTAATTCTCTATTTATTCATTCTTCTTAGAATTGTGATGATTGCAGAACGGCAAAAAGCGGTTTTTAATAGGATTTATGCCTACGCAGTAGCCATGATTTTATTCTATCACTTTGCAATTAATATAGGAATGAGTATTGAGTTTGCTCCAGTTATTGGAATTCCACTTCCATTTTTCAGTTATGGGGGTTCATCAATGATGTCATTCTCAATTATGCTCTTTATATTATTGAAACTTGACAGTCAACGTAAAGATGTACTCAACTGATATAAGAAACTTTAACGTAATTCAAAGAACGCTTTGCCTCTCTACAGCGTATGGGTTCTAGCATTTTCTTAGTACATTTACATATCAAGATCAACCATGGAAGAAAAGACGAAAAAGAAGAAGGTCAAGAAGGAAAGGGCTGTGTTTACGAAAAAGACACGACGCGTTCTTACTGTCTTGCTTTGGCTTGGAGCTTTCATCCCAGCACTAGCTATTGTCATTTTGTTCACAACACAAAATGATGATGAAATGCCATCAGTGGAGATGCTCGAAAATCCACCGGAACTATTAGCCTCTATTATTTTCGCTGACGATAGTAAAACAGAACTTGGTCGCTATTGGAGTGTAAATCGAACTTCTGTTTCATATAAAGAAATTTCCCCTTACGTACTCGATGCGCTAATAGCTACTGAGGATGAACGATTTATGGATCATGCAGGAGTTGATTTCAGAGCTCTTGGAAGAGCTGTTTTCAAAATGGGAAAGGCTGGAGGCGCCTCTACAATTACTCAGCAACTTGCAAAGTTACTCTTCACCCTTCAACAGCGCGAACGCATGGCGCAATTGCGTGCAGAAGGAAAAGATATCCCACAAAGCTCAAGTGGGTTAATGGGGCGACTCAATGAAAAAGTAAAAGAAAATATCATTGCAGTGCGCCTCGAAGAAAGGTACACTAAGGAGGAGATTATCACCATGTATCTCAATCAGTTCGACTTTCTTTACAACGCAGTAGGTATTGAAAATGCCTCTAAAGTTTACTTTAATAAAAAGCCGATTGACCTTACGAAGTCTGAAGCAGCTATGCTAGTTGGAATGTGTAAAAATCCGTCACTTTATAATCCACACACCTATGAAATAAAGGATTATAGACAAAGTGTAGCGTTAAAAAATGGTATTGCACTTGGAGATGTAACAAACGCGCAAATTGGAGAGTTAAAAACTTCCGACAGCCTGCGTGCCATGGAACGAAGAAACCAAGTACTTTTCCAGTGGAAACGAAATAGTACGGGTGACAAAAAAAATGAAGCCCTATCTCACCACCTTAGTCAAGAGGAATACGATAGTCTTATCCTCCAACCAATAGTTACAGATTACCAAGTTGTTGATCACAAGGAAGGATTAGCACCATACTTTAGAGAGACCTTACGTGCAGACTTATCTACACTTTTCAAGATGACTGATGAAAAAGGCAACTTGATTTACAAAAAAGAAAATGGTGAAGCCTACAATATATACAAAGATGGCCTCCGCATCTACACAACGATCAATGTTGACCTCCAGAAGTACGCAGAAGCCTCCGTTGCTCGTCATCTGAAAGATGATCTTCAACCACAATTTGACAAGAACAATAAGAACGTAAAATACTTCCCTTTTGCAAATAGATCTAATGGTAAAAACATAACCGAGGAACGTGTTGAACGTATTATGGCAAGAGCTAGAAAGAATTCTGAGCGCTATAGATCAATGCAAGCAAAAGGGGTTTCAGCCAACCAAATAGAAGAAAGTTTTGATCTTCGCGTTCCGATGACCGTATTCTCTTGGGAAGGTGAAATTGATACTCTACTGACTCCAAACGACTCAATTAGGTATTACAAAAGTATTTTGCGAGCTGGTTTACTTTCACTTGAACCTAACACAGGGTTTGTCAAGGCATGGGTTGGCGGTGTTGATTTTAAGCATTTCGCATTCGATCATGTTAAACAAAGTAAACGTCAAGTGGGGTCAACTATTAAACCTTTTGTCTATTCCACAGCTTTAGCGATGGGCGTTGTGAAACCATGTACGAAATTTGAAGATATGCCTTACTGCGTTGATTTGATTGGGGAGGGAGGAAAACTGAACGGTAAATGGTGCCCAAGGGGAGATATTCCAGTTGGAAAAGAAGTTGCCTGGGCATTAGCCAATTCGAACAACCCTGGAACAGTTGCCGTAATGTCGAAAATGGGAGGATACGCTGGGCCAAAAACAATCTCCAAACTACTAAAGGGGATGCAAATTGAATTGCGGCCTGAAGATGAGGTTCCGTCCATGTGTTTAGGTGTTATGGATATGTCGCTGTACGAAATGGTTGCAGCACAGGCTATGTTCGTTAATCAAGGCATTTATGTTGAACCAACGACAATCCTAAGAATTGAAGACCGAAATGGCAACGTAATTTATAGTGCTGATCCTTATACGAAAGAGGTGCTTAACAAAAGTGTTGCTTACAAAACATTGGAGATGATGAAGGGGGTTGTACAATTCGGAACCGGAGGCTCTTTGCGGGCAAGTTGGAGAAAATGGGGTGGGATTACTGCTCCTATGGCTGGTAAAACGGGAACAACTCAAGATAACTCAGACGGATGGTTTATGGGCTTGACTCCCGATTTGGTTACTGGGGTTTGGTCAGGAGCGGAAGACAGGGATGCCCATTTCAGAACAATGGAATGGGGTCAGGGAGCTAGAATGGCATTGCCTGTATACGGATATTATATGCAACAGGTTTACAAAAATAAGAGCCTGAAGATTTCAACAGAAGACTTTGAAATACCGATTGGCTACGAACCCGAAATTTTTGAATGCGATCCAACAGACAATGGTACTGGTATCGACTTCGGACTATAAATACTATTATGAATAAAGTTGTAAAAAATGTTGAAGAGGCTCTCGAGGGATTGGAGAGTAACATGACTATTATGTTAGGAGGTTTTGGTTTATGCGGAATCCCTGAAAACTCTATCAACCACATGGTTACCATGGGGGTTTCTGGGCTAACTTGCATTTCCAACAATGCTGGAGTGGATGATTTTGGCCTTGGTCTTCTTCTTCAAAAGAGACAAATTAAAAAAATGATTAGCTCTTACGTTGGAGAAAACGACGAGTTTGAACGACAAATGCTTTCTGGAGAATTGGACGTTGATTTAATACCTCAAGGATCACTAGCAGAAAGATGTCGAGCAGGTGGAGCCGGTATCCCTGCTTTTTTCACACCCGCAGGCTTCGGAACAGAAGTAGCCGAAGGTAAAGAGATTCGTGATTTTAATGGGAAACCCCATATTCTGGAATCGGCACTTACGGCTGACTTTGCAATTGTTAAAGCTTGGAAGGGAGATACGGAAGGAAACCTTATATTTAAGGCAACTGCTCGAAACTTTAACCCTATGATGGCAATGGCAGGAAAAATCACCATTGCTGAAGTTGAAGAATTAGTCCCTGCTGGAGAACTTGATCCAAACTTTATTCATACACCAGGCATTTTTGTTCAGCGTATTTTTAAAGGAGAGAAATTTGAAAAACGTATTGAACAACGAACAGTTCGTCAAAAATAGAATTCATGAGTTTAGATAAAACAGGTATTGCAAAACGAATTGCACAGGAGCTAAGAGATGGTTGGTACGTAAACCTCGGAATAGGAATTCCAACTCTCGTTGCTAATTACATCCCGGAAGGAATTGAAGTAGAATTTCAATCTGAAAATGGTATTCTCGGTATGGGGCCTTTCCCTTTTGATGGAGAAGAAGATGCAGACTTAATCAACGCGGGAAAACAAACAATTACGGCTCTTCCTGGTGCCGCATTCTTTGACTCTGCAACTTCATTTGCAATGATTCGTGGACAACATGTACAATTAACAGTGCTCGGTGCTATGGAGGTTGCTCAAAACGGTGATATTGCTAACTGGAAAATTCCAGGAAAAATGGTAAAAGGTATGGGGGGTGCAATGGATTTAGTTGCTTCAGCAGATAATATCATTGTTGCTATGATGCATGCAAATAAAGCTGGTGTTTCTAAGTTATTAAAAGAATGTTCCTTGCCATTAACCGGTGTAGGATGTGTTAAAAAAGTAGTGACAAATTTAGCTGTAATGGAAATTAAGGACAATGCATTTCATTTATTGGAAAGAGCACCCGGCGTTTCAGTAGAAGAAATTATTGCTGCTACTGCCGGGAAATTAATTGTTCCTGGTCACGTACCTGAAATGACAATTTAAGCTAAAATGAATTTTGAAATAGACGCTAAGGTAGTAGAGGAAATTGCTGCAGCAATTCATAGTGACACAAGTCCTGTGGGCATTGATGCTAAAAAAACACACATTCTAATTCTACAGAAATTGCAAGATATTAGCGATCGCTTAGAAGCCGTTGAAAAAAAACTATCTGAATAAATCCCTAGCGATAGAAATTCATTTCATCTAGGTATTTGTTTACATCTTCCGTTAGAAGATAACGTACATCTTTTCCTTCCTTAATTGATTTTCTGATGAAGCTAGAAGATATTTTCATGACCGGAACATCATTGCACATCACAATGTTTTTGTGCTGTATGATACGCTTTTCCACAATTCCTTTAGACCTAAGTTCTTCCTCTTTCATCGTCAATGGTCTAGGGTAAACAAACAGTTTGTGATTGTTTAATAACTCCTCATAATTCTTCCACTTGTGTAAAGTCCTCAAATTATCTTCTCCCATTATTAGAGAAAACTCATAATCTTGATACTTCTCTTTGAGATAAGCCAATGTGGTTATTGTATAACTAGGCTTGGGTAGATTAAACTCAATATCACTCGCCCGCAAGTTGTAATTATTTTCAACTCCAATGCGTACAAGTGCTAAACGATGATAATCCGCGAGCAAAGATTTTTTGTCTTTCAACGGGTTCTGCGGGGAAACCACCAGCCATACCTGGTCTAACTCTGTTCGATCCACCATGTAATTCGCAATGATTAAATGACCTACGTGAATAGGGTTAAAAGTCCCGAAATACAAACCGACTTTCATTCTGCCCTCAAGAATTTGGTGACCAGCTCTTCCGCTTTGATACAGGCTGTTGCCAAGTCGTCGTTAACAAGAATAAAGTCAAACTTAGGCGCAAATGAAAGTTCTTTCGCGGCTTTCTCCATACGTTGGTTGATTTTTTCTTCGGACTCGGTACTTCTCCCGCGGAGGCGTTTTTCTAATTCTTCATAGCTTGGCGGTTGAACAAATACAGCGTACGCTTCACCCTGAAATTGTTTCTTTAAATTCAATCCACCTATCACATCAACGTCAAATATAACCGTCTTTCCCTCTCCCCAAATGCGCTGCATTTCGGACTTTAGCGTTCCATAAAAGTTGTTCGAATAGACCTCCTCCCATTCAACAAAAGCATTGGATTGAATCTTGTTTCGGAAACCCTCAACACCGAGGAAATAATAATCTTTCCCATCCACCTCGTTTTCCCGAGGATCTCTACTACATGCTGAAACTGAAAATTCGAGTCCTAAATTTTGTTTTAGCAAATGTTGTACAATCGTCGTTTTTCCAGCCCCTGATGGAGCCGAAAAAATGATACACTTTCCTTTTAACTCTTCTGCCATCTTATTACAACGTGTTGAGTATTTGCTCTTTTATTTTTTCTAGATTATCCTTCATGCCAATCACAAGTTTTTGCATCTCAGCGTGATTGCTTTTGCTTCCTAAGGTGTTAATCTCTCTTCCTATTTCCTGACCAATAAATCCTAGTTTTTTCCCTGAAAGTGGAACCTTCATTGTCTCAATAAAATAGTCAAGATGATTAGCAAGGCGCATTTTCTCCTCAGCAACATCCAATTTCTCAATATAGAAAATCATTTCCTGCTCAAGACGATTGTCATCATAGGTGCCAGATTGAATCTCTTCTAAGCCCTTTTTCATGCGTTCACGTATCACCTCTAATCGAGCCTCTTCATATTTTGGAACCTCATTAAGTAGGCGACGAATATCTTCAATTCTAGTATTAAACTCTTGTTCTAAATCTTCGCCTTCCTTTCTTCGAAATTCATCAAGTTTATCAACAGCCTCTTTTACCAGGTCTATTAACCATTGCTTTTCCTCATCATTTAACTCCTCCTTATTCGAGTTAAAAACATCAGGCATTCTTAGAATAAGTGAAAGGTAATCCTCGGTATGCTCTCCCAGTTCTGAATTCAGACTTTTCAGATCATCGTAATACGTTTTAGCTAATGCTCGATTAATTGAAACTGCATTTTCTTCACCAATACTGTCTATGTTAATGAAAAGGTCAATTTTCCCCCTCCCCAACGTATTCGCAATATGCTTTCGAAATACACTATCCAATTCTTTAAATTGTCCCGGCACTCTGGTGTTCAAGTCAACGGATTTGCTATTAAGTGAGCGAATCTCTACGGACACCTTCTTTGATTGGTAGCTTCCGGTAGATTTCCCAAAGCCTGTCATTGATTTAAGCATAAGCTAATTTTTGGATAAAGTTACTAATTCTTGTCCGTAGCGCAGAAATTTGGTCAATATTGAATAAAATTCTATTGACTTTCAACATCCCCCAATTGGATTTGAATGTTGCGATTACCTATGACAAACTGTACATTCGCTATATATGCAATCAACACAAAGTAATTATAATGAAATCCACCTCACATTTGAAGAGGAAAAATTTCGAGATATTTATAAGCCCTATTATGAAAATTTGCACCTTACGAAGGGGTTGAAACGCAAAATTCATATCCGTGCGATATTGCTGTTTGCTGCACTTTCCGTGCCTTTTTATATTGCCAGTATTTTTAACTCTGATTGGGTTTATATTGGATCTATTCTCTTGGTTATTGCTCTTTACCAAGTAGTTCGTATGCTCCTTAATAAAAAGTTCTACGAGGATGTAGAAACTAAAAGCAAAAATGAAGTAGATGAGTTTGTCAAATTAACTCGAGATAAAAAAACCATCAAATACCAATACGACGATACACAACTCGAGTATATTGTTGATGGAAAAATTTTAGGTGAACCACTCCTTTGGGATAATGCAACTTCTTTTTATTGCGATGGAAGACTTGTCATGGTTTATTTTGATAATCCACTTTCAGAAATAATGTTGCCAAAATCGATGACTCGAACGGCTGAATTTGACAAATTTATTCGATGGATGACTCGCGCAGGAATTCCTGATAAGAGCTCAAATAAGGGGTAAAAAGAATGCCCCAACTCCAAAGAAGCTAGGGCAAACCAAAATCATTAATCTTTTAGTGACGAACAACGATCTTCTTACTCGTGATGGGGATCTCTTCTCCAATCAATCGAAGGAAATAAACCCCATTCTTCAAGTCTGCAGTATTGATTGTTTTGGATGCTCCATCCATCATTTCGGTTCTTACACTATTCCCAAAAACATCAACAATTTCAATCATTGAACCTTCGGCTCCATTTGAACTAATTTTCACAAAATCATTTACTGGATTCGGGGCAACATTTAACTCAATTTGCGAATTATCATCCACATTTAGAGAGAAACAAACTTCTATATCAACCGAATCAGTAAATGGTGCTGCTCCCGTTCCTACATAGTATCTATAGGTAACACATCCTGGTGCATTCTGATCTGGGTTGATGTGTGCCGCTAGTATTCCAGCTTCACTATCTTGAATTGTAACTCCCGTCTGTGAGGGCATACTATAAATCGACGAGTCCATTGATCCCGCATCGATACATAACCCCCCAGTATTATCCGTTTCATGACCCCAACACAAAAAATCCGTCCATGATGAAATTTCGTTTACTCTTCTTCTTGAAACAATCCACGATACCGTCTCTCCAGTATGATTTTCTATGTGCAAGTCTACAACGATTTCGTTCTGACCAATTGGTGTAAATTCGGCTGTTTCACCTGAAAAATCATGGGTTGCAAAGTTCGCCTGGCTTACACTACCAGTGTAGCTACCCCCAGGGTGACTACTAATGAATATTTCAATTCCATCTTGGGCTGTTGCACCTAACGAAATTCCGGTCAAAGCGAACAGTAAGAGTAGTTTTTTCATGATTTCTAAATCGTTAATTCTAATTATTACTAAATTATGCATAAATAGAGTTAAAATTACGGGAATCGAAGATGGACACGAATTCGGCCCGAGAATAGGACTACAATATTCAAAGTACAATAAGCACCCATGTTCTTCTTTTTTAATTTTGGTAATCCAATATTTTTAGCTGGTTTGATTAGGTGAATAATCATTAACTTTAAATACACCAATTATAACTAAAAATGAGCATTCTAAAGTTTACACTGTTTTCATTTCTTGCGATTACCCTCCTTAGTTGTAAAGCTGAAGCGCCAACTGAGCCTTTAATTGAGCGTAATGAGGAAGTGCGCGAGTACATTGACGTTGTAGGCGAGCTCGTTGATGAATATTGTACGTTAGTAGAGAAAGTTATAGCCAAGGCGGAAAAACTAGAAGAAAAGAAGGCTAACGGCGAAGAAGCTTCTTTTATGGATGGACTTGATATGCTGGGAAGTGTTGCGACATCTGGGTTGAAAATCAAAGAGCTCACCGATGAAATGGATGAAATGAAAGCAAAACATGCCAATTTTGAAGAATCCCTCTCGGCTTCCGATTATGAAGAGTTTTTGAAAATTTATGGTACGACCGTTGCCAGATTCTATGATATGGCAAAGGCCTTGGAGAAGAAAGAAAACGATTAGGTTTTTTGCTAGTATTGCGAGCGTATAAATACTTGGGGGTAGCTTTGATTTATTCCCAACAAATATCCTATGCTTTTACCAACTGTAAATTGAACTAGAGACTTCACATTACTCCACGCAAAAAAACCAGACTCCTTCGGCGATAATGGAGTAAATGTACCGTCGCCTTTTCCTAACAAACAAGTACCTCTTCCCGCGTCATAGCGAACCGTTTCCACTTCAGCTTCATACATGTTTCCCGCTACAATTAAGTCCATTTTTCCATCTCCATTGATGTCTTCCGCAATCATTCCCATAATAGGAGAAAACTGAGCTTCAACTGGAAGCTTCTTGATTTCAAAGTTTCCGCTCCCATCATTCATGAAAACACATGAATGGAGATTTCGAGCGGTTAGGTGAATAGATGTGTTTAGCTTGTCTCCATAGATCGCTGTCATATCAGCTTCCGCAAAATCTTTGTATGTTGGACAAACTTCAGTAATGAATGGCATTTGTTGAGAAGAACATTCTCTTCCTCGAACTGGATAATTCGTCTCTCCTTGGTATGAGCTTAAGACTAAGTCAAATGATCCATTTTCATCAAAATCGTTACCATAAACGCTAAGTGGGTGCTCAAGCGAAGCCTTAAATTTTGCATTCTTCCCGAGATTTCCCGCCACAAAATCCATATCTCCATCCTTGTCAATATCTGCTGCTAATAAACTAAACCAAAGCCCTTCAGATTCTTGCATAACTTTCTGCTTAACTAGGCTGTCACCATGATTAATAAAGTTCGTAAAGCCTAACCACTCTCCAATAATTGTTAAGTCTACTTTACCATCCCCATTGATATCTGCAAACTCAGCTCCATTGACCATCCCTGGATTTAATAGATCTTTAGAGAATTCCGCTGTTGCGTCATAAAAACGACCGTTTTCATTCTTCAAAAGATAGCTTCTTGAAGCTACAGGATATCTCCCTGGGGTTAACCTCCCACCTACAAACAAGTCCAAATCACCATCACCATCAATGTCTGAACATTTTACAACTTTAGTACTTGAAATCATCCTTGGCAATGCCTCCGTGTTTTTTGTAAAAACTCCAGAACCATCGTTTAAATAAAGTCGATCTTGTAATTCTTCTGCATCCATGTCAAAGTCATTTCCTCCACTAGCCACATACAAATCTTGATCACCATCGCCATCTGCATCAAAAAAGAGAGAGCCCACATCTTCACTTAATGAATCCAAAATTAATGCTTCACATTGTTGAGGTGTAAAAGGCTTTACTCCTTCTTCCTGTTTGAATAAGCCCGAAATCCTTCCCTTAGCTCCGCCAAAAAACACATCATCTAAACCATCATTATTGATGTCACCTACAGCTATTGTAGGCCCTTGGTTAGAAAGCGCATGAGGTAATAGAATTTCTCGATCAAAATCGTTGAATGAGTTTTCCTGATGCCTAAAATCAAATGGCAAGGTGCCCGAAATGTCTTTAAAAAGACGAGAATAATGAGCTTCTGGGGTTTCCACAAAGTTAGACTTTGAGTAATCAATCGTGTGCTTCTCGTTAGCCATCATCCCAGTGAGAATGGTTGTTTTATTATCCGGCCATCTAATCTCAACAGTATCCACAGAAGTTAACGTCCCTAATCCAAACACCATTCTTGTATCAACTGAAGATTGATAACCCCTCGTTGTGAACAGTTCTTGAACTTGAATTCCATCTTTCGTATATAGTTTCACCCTTGTTCCAAGTGCTTTCGTATTCTTAATGTTTCCATGGAATTCAAAAGCGATATAGTTGTTGTCCTCTAATTGATTTTCATAAATAGACGTCTTCTCCCCAAGATTGTTGACCACCAAGTCCAAATCACCGTCATTGTCTAAATCAGCATAGGCAATCCCATTTGAATTCACTTTTTTATCAAACCCCCAATTCTCTGTGGAATTCTCAAAGGTTAAATCACCCTTGTTTCTGAACACATAATTACTTTGCTTGCTTTCCGGAGCAATGGCTAAAATTTCATCAAGAGATGCTTGCTTTCCGCCTTCAATCCTACGTTCAAATTCATTCTGGAAATCCCGGTCTTTTAAATCCCGGTGCTGACCATTTGTGATCACTAAATCTTTATAGCCGTCATTATCGAAATCTGCAAAAAGAGCACCCCAGCTCCAATCTGTTTTCGCTATCCCAGCCAATTGACCAATCTCGCTAAATGATGCATTACCATTGTTCAATTGTAAAGTATTGACCATATACTGGAAGTGATTTCCTCGATAGACCATACTCCAAAACTTTTTATTGGACATACTTGCCATATTTCGCTTAGAACGTTCATGTGTGGCATATGCCATATCCATTTCCACTATATCTTGGTCACCGTCATTATTGAAATCTGCAATATCAACACCCATTCCAAAATTTGAAACATGACGGGTCCTGAGCCTAAGTTCCTCTTTAAACTTTCCCTCCGTATTCATAAACATGTAGTCTCGATCTTCATAATCATTTGCTACATAAATATCAGGCCATCCATTATTATCAATGTCCCCAATGGCTAAACCGAGCCCAAAAGCGTGATTATTAATTCCAACTTCGTGTGAAACATTTTTGAATTTCCCATTTTCATTTATGTAGAAATGATCAGAGCTATTGCTCTTTGACAAAAATAATTCTCTGTATTCTTCTTTATTAAAAGCAAAAAGTTCATCAGGAACATTCATGACATAAACATCTAAATCACCGTCTAAATCAAAATCAAAAAAAGCCGCTTGAGTAGAATTTAAAGAATCATCTAGTCCATATTCGTGAGCACTTTCCGTAAAAGTTAAATCACCGTTATTGATATATAAAAGGTTTGAAGCGTCTGGAAAATTCTTTCGATCCCCGGCTCGACAAACGTATATATCTAATAGTCCATCTCCATTCACATCGGCCATTGTTGTGCCGGTGTGCCAACCTCCTATTCCCGATTCTATGGCATTCGATGTTATGTCTTCAAACTTCAACGCACCCTTGTTTAAGTAAAGCTTATCCGACACCATATTACCCGTCAAATAAATATCAGAAAGACCATCATTATTCAAGTCTCCGATGGAAACACCTCCTCCATTATAAAAATACTCGTAACTGAAAACATTATGCATTTCATTTTCCTCGATGTCATTAGAGAATGAAATATTTGTTTCTGGGCCTAATAAATTGAATAGTTGTTTTGATGATTTTTCCTGTCCGATAGACACACCATTTCCTAAAAATAATAAGACAACAGTTAATTTGGTTAGGAGAACTCGGTAATTCATATATCGATGATTAACATTTAATTATAACAAATATACCACTTGAGACAGAATTACTCTTTATCTCATTTTCTTTTTAAGGAACGAACTCGAGCTCGTAATATAAACCCCGGTAAATATGAGTAACATATAAGCAATCTTCTCATATGTTATCGTGTTTGTGTAGTCATCAACAAGGCCTATTGCGCTTAGTACAACGGCAAAAAACATCACCAACACCGGTTGCAGATATATATAGGCGCTCGATACAGCTGGACTTACATATTTCAAGCCATATACTGTTAAAAGGTAAGTAAGAAAGGTTACACCAATTATAACAAAGAGAATCACATATACTTTATCCATAGGAATAGTGGAAAAATCGGTCACAGACAACTCCATTAAGGTCGGTGGATACAACATAATGTAAGTCAACCCAAAAGAAAACACATAGGTAATGACTGTTAATGGAGCATACTTCTTCATGAGAGGTTTAACGAGAACTAAATATACAGCATAACTTGCTGCATTAATAAAAATAAATAGATCACCTATTGATGAATCCCCACTGCCCGTTCCTGCAGTCAGGGTAAGTAATATTGCCCCAGTTGCTCCTAATGCAATTCCAACCGATTTTCTCCAAGTAATTGACTCCTTGAGAACGAAATAAGAAAGGATCACTACCAGAATAGGATTGATCGTCATGATGATTCCTGAGTTAATCGAGGAAGTCATACTGAGACCATGAAAGAAAAAAAGTTGATTAACCGTTACGCCAAACAATCCGCACGTGGCTAACAAAAACAAATCTTTTCGTTCTACCCTTTCACGAACAAAGAAAAACTTAACTAACCAAAACAAAACGGTAGCTCCAGCGGCCCGCAAAAAGATAAAAACGCTCGGAGTAAGATACTCGGGCATTACTCCTTTGGCCACAACATGATTTGCCCCGTAGAGTGCATTCACAATAAACAAAGCAATATTTGCGCGTACTAGGTTTGACATGGACAAAAAAAGGGGAGCCTAAGCTCCCCTCAAAATTATCATTATAAATGATTATTCTTATTCTTTTGTAATGATTACTCGTTCTGTCAACTGTCCGTCTGCTGAAGTTATCTTCACAAAGTAAATTCCAGCATCCAAACCAGCAATGTTCATTGGTACCGTAAGGTTCCCCGAAACATTATTAAATGATTCTTGACTAATTATTCTTCCATTTGCATCAATGAACTTGATTGTCAAAGCATTTGTTGAAAGTTCAGTCAGTTCAATCGTAAACTCACCATTCGATGGATTCGGAAAGATCTCAATATTGTTTGAAATAACATTCTCTTTCAAGCCAATACCGCCAATTGTAACACAAGCCGATGTGTCAACGCAAGCGCCGCTTGTAATAATAACTGCATAGTCACCATTTGCCGTAGCTGTGAATGCTTGGTTCGTTTCACCCGTAATAGCTGCATCACCATTTCCACAATCAATCCATTGATAAGTGGCACCTGCTTGATTAGCTGTGATCGTCGCAGCAACCGTAGTTGTAGTGTTGTCAAGCGCTCCAATTGTAAGATCTAATGTTACTATACTATCACAACCATTAACATTTGTTAATGTTGCCGTATATGTTCCTGTCATGCTGTATGTTTGGCCATCTGCGGACCATACGTATGAATCACATTCTGAAACAGTCTCCGTAACTGCATCAGGGGTGTTAATTGTCAAGTCAAGAGTAATAACACTATCCGCTCCACATGCATTTGGAATAGT